>Ga0302251_1000067_pt1 | contig 124764 bp, 105 predicted proteins | sample AAG_RA_Gln_MG_FD_193534 | JGI IMG/M metagenome (GOLD analysis project Ga0302251, IMG submission 193534) | Enriched activated sludge microbial communities from anaerobic digester in WTTP, New Holstein, Wisconsin, United States - AAG_RA_Gln | ecosystem: Engineered > Bioreactor > Anaerobic >... | reverse complement strand
TAAGGACAGCGTTTTAAAGCCACTTTCCACCACCTTGCTCTCTCAAGTGACGATACATTCAAGAGCAAGACGTATCGCTCCTCATAATATCGGCTGTGAAATGTGGTGGAAGCGAAAGGGGATCAGTTAGTGGAATCTTTCATAAATCCGAGAAGAGAAATGGCATATGGTAGAATTTAATTCAGGGGGGAATTTATCTGAGCAGAAAGGGGGGAAATTAAGTGAGCGCTATAGTGATAATCATTGCATTGGCCGCATTGCATTGGCCACAATGCTTTACCTCCAGGCAATGGAGAAAGAAAATCAGACTGCAAAGTCATATCATGACTTGACATGATGTCATAATGCCACTATACTATATTATATTATGACAGAATACTTCGAAAGAGAGATAACATCAACACTTCTGGATAGTCTTGCCACAATGCCGGTGGTGGTTCTGACCGGCATGAGACAGGTGGGAAAAAGCACACTGCTGCTGAGGCAGAAAGAGCTGAAGAACAGGAACTACATTACACTTGACAGCTTTGCCCATCTGGAGGCGGCAAGAAAGAATCCACGCTCATTGCTGGATAGTGAATACTGTACAATAGACGAAGTCCAGAAATGCCCGGAACTCCTGGTGGCAATAAAACAGGAAGTTGACAGGGACAGAAGGCCTGGTCGATTTTTGCTTTCAGGCTCTGCAAATCTCCTGCTCATGAAGGGGGTTACTGAGTCTCTTGCCGGAAGAGCAGTATACCTCACGCTGCATCCCTTCTCACGGCGCGAAAAAGAAAGGCGCACCGATACTGTACCCTTTCTCAAAAAGCTGATTAACAGTGACACTGTCACAGGTGAAGAGATTGCACCTCATCCCCTCACTTCCGCAGAAATACTTACTGGAGGAATGCCGACACTCTGCTGCAGCGAGATGCAGAATCCTTCCCTGTGGTTTCTCGGCTTTGAACAGACCTATCTCGAGCGGGATCTCAGAGACCTCTCACAGATTGCAGATTTACTGTCATTTCGAAATCTGATGAAACTGGCAGCACTCCGCACCGGCCAGGTCCTGAATGTGAGTGAAATCGCCCGGGATGCCAGACTGAACTCACCGACATGTTCACGATACCTCAATCTTATGGCCATCTCATTCATCATTCACTATCTCACGCCATATCTCAGGAATCCTTCAAGCAGAATAATAAAATCTCCCAAGATCTATTTCACAGATTCCGGTATAGGAGGACACTGTGCCGGCGTTACCAGCATGGACATTACTTCTGAAGAACCTCTGAGAGGAGCGCTCTTTGAAACATATGCAGCACAAAACCTCAAAGCACTGCTGGAGTATTACTATCCCAGTGCCTCAATACATTTCTGGAACATCCAGGGAAGACATGAAGTCGATTGCATCATCGAATATGGCAGAAAAGCACTTGCAATAGAGGTAAAGGCATCAGAGCGCTGGCATGAAAAAGATCTCGGAGGTCTGAAAGCCTTTCTCTCCACCCATACAGAATGCAGTGCTGCGCTTCTTGCTTATAACGGAACAGAAACAGTGAAGCTCGATGATCGACTCATGGCCGTTCCCCTGGGAAGACTGCTGTCATAAACCACTTTGCTGCCAGAGGCTCTCCATACGAACACTCTGGAAGCTCGACAAAGTGAAGATCCCTGATCTCTTTAAGCTCTCTCCCTGATTTGATATTGATGACCTCGCAAAAAGTCGAAAACAGTTATTCATTGCAAGAACATAACTGCATGAATACTGAGTTTGAAATCGAGTTGATTACCTGAAGGATGGCCTGTGCTGCGGTGCAGGAGATGGAACCTTCCTGCCGCCACTGTAAATCATGAACGGCAGTCCCTCAGGACTGGAACAAGGGCCGAAGGTGAATGTCAGGTCATCAGGGGCAGTCCCTTCTATCTTCAGACCGTGCAGGATGTGCAGAATCCAGAGATGATGGGAAGCACAGAGACTCAGCTGATTCTGGATGGCATCAGATCCGCCGTGCGATCGGAATTCGAGATGATGAGCGTGAATATTTCGGCGGTTCGAGCACCCAGGCACCTGGCACTTATATCCGTCGCGCTCCAGCACTTTGCTGTTGCGTGCCGATTTATCATGAGCCTTTTCTGTAAGCAGGTATTCTGAGAGCATTATTGCTATGAAGTTTGCTGCACCTTCATTGTTTACGAGAAGCTCTATGCCGTCATCAGGAGATACGAGCGAAACATATCGGCGCACTGCTTCGTTCCAGACTCCGTAAAGCCCGCGCGGTATGAAAAAGCGGATTGACATGGTTGGCAGAGGGCTGCGTGGAGTGTAATCATCTTCAGCAGAGGCGGCTGAGGCCGTAGCCTGAGCAGTTGCAGCGGCCGGGGCCTGAGCGGTGGCGGTTGAGGCTGCGGTTGAGGTTGAGGTTGAGGCAAGAGAGGCGCAAGAGCCTTTGCCGTCACTCTGTCTTTCCAGGCTTTCCAGCACGTCGAGAAGGAGTGTCATCGCAGGGCGGTGCTTATCCGGAAGTGTGCAGAGCTCTCTTGCCTGTTCAAGAGCTTCATCTGTATAGTGAAGATCTCCCTCCCGGCACAGGCAGGCTCTTGTTTCTTCGTTCGCCGCACACTTTGACAGTTGGGATGACTCTACCAGGTCCGACTCTCCGCCCAGGTCCGTGGCACACTTTGACAGTTGAACTGCTCCTGTCTGTTCCATCTCTTCGAGTCTGTCCGGCGCACACTTTGACAGTCCGGTAACGTCCGACTCCAGGGTATCTGCGATTTTATCTGCAAAGTCTTTGTCGAGAAAATGCTCATCGTGTGAACTGAGCGGCCACTCTGAGCCCGGCCCCTTATACCACGCTCCTGTCCTCAGAATATCCTTCATCTCATCTGACAGTTCATGATATCTGTCATCGGTGATATAGCGGAACCCTGGAAGCAGCGCGTAGTAATGGGAAGCGAAGTAATCATACTCCTTTATGCGCACTATACGATTGACTTCTTCTCTCAATTCTCTTGCAGGCCTGCTCATTGCGAAATCGAGCCAGATCTTTTCATATCTGCCATCTTCAAGAGAAGCGATCTGATATGCCTGCTCTCTCGTAATCTCTCTCCTCAGGAAAGCCTTTTCAATGACAGGATGATTGCTGAAATACGACACCAGCTTTATCAGCCTGAACGTCGTAGATGCCGATATGTGTATCCTGGCCTTTGCATAATCCTCGATCTTCGAGAACTCCATAATTCGATATAGACGCCTGTCGTGAACAGCCTTCAGAAACCATCCGATATGATAGTCAATCGACTGCCTCATCTGTGCAACGCTGATGATCTTGTGTGACAACAAATATGGATCAGACGGGATCTGCGAATACTCCTCAGGGAGCTTCACGAAAAATGGCTGGAGATCCAGTTCTTCTCTGATATGCCTCAGCCGCTCTTCATTCTGAGGATCCGGATATTCTCCGCCAGCCTCTTCAGGTTTCGCGCCTCCAGGCTCCGCCGCTCTGCAATCTCCTGTCCCTGTCAGTTGACAATCGCCTGTCTCTGAAGGCGTGAGACTGCCATCCCTGTTGCGCGATCTGAACTCTCTTTCTGAAGGGAAACAATCCCAGATTGCATCTGTGTAGAGAAGCGGCACCTCTCTGCCTCCGACAGTAGCAACTCCGTCTTCAGATACTGCTCTTTTGTCGTTTTCCTTCCCGGCACTCGCTCCAGCCCCGGCAACGACACTCGCTCCGGACCCTGAAACGACCGCGGCAGCGGTTCCAGCTTCAGCCCCGGTTCCGGCAACGCCCCCTGCCCCGTCTCCTCCCTCAACTCCTTTCGGCGCAACGAGACCTGCAGTCGAATCGAGGAACGACGAAACCAGCGCCTCCACAAAGCCGTAAAGAGGGCCCTTTGTCTTCTCATTCTCCCTGTAGTGCTCGAGTGCGAAATCCCAGGAAAGAGCAAGAGTGCGAGGCACACTGAACTTCATCACCACACCGTTTCCTTCCTCGCGATCTGCCTCTTCGGAAGGTATTACTTCTGATTCCTGCCCTTCCTGAAGTGCGCACAATTCTGCCGAGCTTTCTGCCTGCGCTTCATCGGCAGTCGCCGAATCATCACCTCCTGCATTATTCTCTTTCCCGTCCCGCTTTTTGGCAGCTCTCAACCTGGCTTTTACCAGCTCGTCGATCTCTCTGACTGAAAGCTCGTCGATCTCAGAAAGCAGCGCTGCCTCGTTCTCTTTTGTCGCCACGCGAAGCAGCAGCCTCAGCGCTGATTTGACGATATCGCCCTTTATGTATGCCTCACGAGTAAGCGGCAGCGCCTGCAGTCTTTCGAAGTTGAGGATCAACTCTGAGGCCAGGCGTCCTGAAAAAGACAGATGCTCATCGGCAAAATCATCCAATTTGCTGTATCCCATCTCTCCATAAGCTTTTCCGTAATTCTTTCTGAAGGCGCTCAGCAGTTCGCCCAGACAGAGGTCAATGAGAGATCTGGCGTGTGACAGTCTGCACAGATGATAGTCGAAAGTGATGAAGTCCTTTTCGCGGTCAATACAGCGGCTGCTGATATGCCGGACACGCTCGTGAAGCTCCTTCGGAACGAGAGGCGCACATTCGTTGACATCGAACAGAGCAGGATCCTGTTCGACAGCTCCTGCTCTCCCTGCCTGAAGATTCTCGTCCGGCGTCGAATCCCTGTAGGTTCTTCTTGATTGTATCAGTCTTTTTCTTCTCATACATTAATTTTACCAGAACAGAGCTTCCAAATCAAACGAGGCGATCGCTGTAACTCATACCGGAATTGAGATTGAGGTGTGCTCTGACATGGCCTGCAATTGTCTGAATGAGGAAAATGAGGTGTAAAACTCCAATTTTCCAGAAAACTCAAAATATGGGGGCTTCCTGGGGCATCTGAGGCTATTCTGAAAGAAGGCCTGTGCCGATCCATCCGACCCGATCCAATTTAAGAATTTTCAGCGTGCTTTTAAAGGTCGGTCCGACAGATGGACATTTTATCTGAAAAGCTTTTTTGATATTATTTTTGAAAGATCCTTTTAGAATATCACTTCTAGAAGGTTGTACCTCATTTTTCCTATTGTTCCTAAGTATCAGGAATTCTTTACACTTTGTATCGGGTCGTTCATCTCGACCATTGACAATGAGAATGCCTGTGGCAGCCTGCCTGGGCAGAGCCCTTCTGCCCCAGCAGGAGGACTCCAGGGCTATGGAACCACAGGTGCGAGGCTCATTGTCAATGGCGACCCGATACACTCTGGTATACTTTTTGCGAGGTCGTCAATATTACCATAACGCATACATTGTGTAAATCATCTTCCTCGGAGAGGAGCACAAAATTCAAGATGGATATGGAGAGAGTCTTCTTGAGCACATAATATTCTTCATCCTCAACCAGTTGATCTGAAAAAAGCCTGTCATGGTGGTAAATGGCCCGGGCAATATATTTTTTTCCGCCCCTCACCTGCATCTCGCGGTCAATAGTGGTCACCTGATGGCAGAGTGCGACACTCTCTTTTTTAATACCACCGGTGCCTGCAGTGATTGGAATTGCAGTAGGACCTCTTCCTGCCTGTGATTTCTCGCTCTTTCAATCATTGAAGAATACCTGACAGGACAGGGGAGCTTTTCGTATACATCGAGTTGATAAGTGCCCAAGTTACTGTTACAATATAAATGAGAATCACAATCACTTTTTCAGAACAGGAAGAAACACAGAATTAATGACGCTATTACATGAGATTATCAACAAAATAAAAGAGGGCTTTTCTCATATCTATGGTTCACGGTTATCAAGTATAGTGCTTTTGGGCTCACATGCCCGTGGTGATGAAGAACCCGGCTCCGATATCGACCTGCTGATTGTGCTCGAAGGAGACGTCTGCCCAATCACTGAAATTGAAAAAACCGGATCTCTCGTTACCTCGTTATCCCTCCACCACGATGTGGTGATAAGCTGCGTATTCATGGATAAAGATCGATTCCTTCATCGTAATGGTCCATTACGAAATATCAGACGGGAAAGCATCACCGTATGATCTAAAGTGATCTCATTAAAAAGCGCAGGAAGTAATTGAGCAGGCAGAAAGTTTCTACAATTTTACAATAAAAGCGTGATAATCATTGCATAGGCCGCAATGCTTTACCTCCAGGCAATGGAGAAAGAGAATCAGACTGCAAGGTCATATCCTAACTTGGCATGATGTCATAATGCCACTATACTATATTATATTATGACAGACTACTTCGAAAGAGAGATAACATCAACACTTCTTGACAGTCTTGCCACCATGCCGGTAGTAATTCTGACCGGCATGAGACAGGTGGGAAAAAGCACGCTGCTGCTGAGACAGAAAGAGCTGAAGACCAGGAACTACATTACACTTGACAACTTTGCCCATCTGGAGGCGGCAAAACGTAACCCCCGCTCATTGCTGGATAGTGAATACTGTACGATTGACGAAGTCCAGAAATGCCCGGAGCTCCTGGTGGCAATAAAACAGGAAGTTGACAGGGACAGAAAACCTGGTCGATTTTTACTTTCAGGCTCTGCCAATCTCCTGCTCATGAAGGGGGTCACCGAGTCTCTTGCTGGAAGAGCAGTATACCTCACACTGCATCCCTTCTCACGACGTGAAAAAGAAAGATGTGTCGATACCTTACCCTTTATTAAAAAACTGATTATCAATGACACTGTCACAGGTGAAGAGATTGCGCCTCATCCTCTCACTTCCACAGAAATACTTACAGGAGGAATGCCGACACTCTGCTTAAGCGAAATACAAAACCCTTCCCTGTGGTTTCTTTGCTTTGAACAGACCTACCTCGAAAGGGATCTCAGGGACCTCTCACAGATTGCAGACTTACTGTCATTTCGAAATCTTATGAAACTTGCAGCGCTTCGCACCGGCCAGGTCCTGAATGTGAGCGAAATCGCCCGGGATGCCAGACTGAACTCACCGACATGTTCACGATATCTCAATCTTATGGCCATCTCCTTCATCATTCACTACCTCACGCCGTATCTCAGGAATCCCTCAAGCAGGATAATAAAATCTCCCAAGATCTATTTCACAGATTCCAGTATCGGAGGACACTGCGCCGGTGTTACCAGCATCGACACTACTTCAGAAGAACCTCTCCGAGGGGCGTTATTTGAAACATATGCGGCACAAAACCTAAAAGCACTGCTGGAATATTACTATCCCGGCGCCTCACTGCATTTCTGGAGCATCCAGGGAAGACATGAAGTCGATTGCATCATTGAATATGGCAGAAAGGTGCTGGCAATAGAGATAAAGGCATCAGAGCGCTGGCATGAAAAAGATCTCAGTGGTCTGAAAGCATTTCTCTCCACCCATGCAGAATGCAGTGCTGCGCTTCTTGCTTATAACGGAACAGAAACAGTGAAGCTCGATGATCGACTCTGGGCCGTTCCCCTGGGAAGACTTCTGTCATAAACCACTTTGCCGCCACAGGCTCTCCGTCGAAATACCCCTTATTCTCGCAACCTCTTCCCTGGCCATGCCGGCAGCCCACCATTCACCGGAAACTCTTTCATATTACTCATCTTCGGGTATATTTCGGTATCCCTTTATCATGACAGCCGTTACCCACAAGTATTGATACATGAAATTTGTGCTATTTTTTAATTCATGCCGAAATCGTCTTTCAGTTTCACTGTGTAAGTAATGTTACTCAATGTTGTAATCATAAATCATGATATCTGCTCTCCCCCTCACCATCGGCCATTTCATCGCACTCACCGTGGAGTATGAGAAACTTTTTAGCTCCTTATTCAGGAAGATCCCCCTCACAAGAAGGAGATTCTTTACATGTGGAGAAATTTCATGGAACATTTTCTGTAATTCGTTTGTAGAACACTAAGAGCAACATGACAGCCGGATTAGAAGGAATTTGGGATTTACAATAGAATATATAGTTTTTCGAATGGGTTATTTATGGGGTTTATCCCGATCATGACCGGAAGAATTAAAGAATAGAATATAAGTAAAACATCATACAATAAGGCTAATCAGAACGGCGCGACACAGTCGTCAAAAACAAAACAACGGTATTTCAGGAGAGTTTTAGAAAGTTTGAATACAAGGCGCTACTTCATCGATACAACCGAACTTAACCCGGTTTCCCGGGAAAACTGTATGAGGGAAGGGGGTGGTGAATGAGTGATACGAAGGGGCGCGTATTTGAGCCCGAAGCGGTATGACGCAAAGGACTCCCGAGAAATAAAAGGCAAAGTCGGGAGAACCGTGGCGGAGAGCTCGCAAGCGGGCACGCGAAGGGGAGGCAGAGGGTGGAAAGCCCCTATAAAATGCCTTCATAATGAGATGGGATCGGAACTGAGAGATCCTATCCGACCCCCCTAGCGTTCACGGTCCCCTAGCGGGGAAAAACCATCAATCAAGGGTATTATCTCAGTTATTTTTAAAATTTTAAGGAGGGAAAACAGTAATGAAGAAACTCAGCGTTATGCTGTGCCTGATCGCAGTTCTTGCATTCACACTCGTTGGATGCGGCGACGACGGCACAACAGACACAAGCTACTACGGAGGAGGAGATGGCGGCGGCACAACAACCACGGCACCAACCGTGACAAACTGCACCACCAACCTCACACCAGGCCAGACCTGCACAATCAATGGTTCAGGTTTCGGCGCATCAAGAGACAGCGGCCAGAGCACAGTATCATTTGTACCTCAGGTAACTGGCGGCACCACACTTACTGCAACAACATATCTCAGCTGGAGCGACACTGCAATTCAGTGCGTAACACCAAGCGTAGTAACAGGTATACAGTATGTAGTAGTGGTGAACAGATACACCTCATCCGGTATGCTTTACTCAAGCACAACATACACAGCAGGTGTCAATGGCACAACAGGAACTGCACCTACATCTGCACCAACCATAACAAGCCAGGCTCCGAACCCGGCAACAGCGGGAGCTTCAGTGACCCTCACAGGCACAAACTTCCCGATTTCTTACGGCTACATCCTTGTTAACGGAGCAGTCGTATCATCCACCTTCACAACCACAACCGCAGTGTTCACAATTCCTGCAGGCACAGCCACAGGCGCAACAGTAACACTCGGCGGCGGCGTAGGCGGCTCAACAACATACAGCCTCGTGATCGGCGGCGGTTCAACAACCCCGACAATCACCAGCTTCAGCCCGAACCCGGTTAATGCTGGAGCAAACGTCACAATTAACGGCACAAATCTCGGTACAGGCGGCACAGTCAGCTTTGGCGGAACTTCTGCCACACCTTCTGCCTGGACAGCCACTGCCATTACAGTAACAGTTCCCGCAGCAACTGCTGCAGGTTCAGTCACTGTTACCGTGACCCCGACTGGCGCAGTTGCTGCAACAGGAACTCTTACAGTTGCCAGCGCAACTACACCGCTTCTTACAGCTGTAACCCCAGCATCAGGCGCTGCAGGAACAGCTGTTACACTCACCGGTACCAATCTTGGCGCTGGCGGAACAATCACATTTGGGACAACTGCTGCAACAGCAACCTCATGGGGTGCCACTACAGTTGTCACAACAGTTCCTACAGGAGCCGCTGCTGGTGCACTGACCATAACCGTGACCCCAACTGGTGCAACTGCTGCAACCATTGGCTTCACCGTTTCCTCAACGCCTACCAAGACATGGCACGGCGCTAATGCTCTAAGCGGAACCCTAGGCGTAAACACTACTGCTGGAACCCCAGCAGCCAATCAGAGTAACGATGTGCAAAGCTGCATTCTTTCCAATGGTAATGTTGTAGTTGCGTATACCGATAGAGCCGCAGCCGCTGGACCAAATCACATTTACGCCCGCGTCTGGAACGGAACTTCATGGAGTACCCCTGCTGAACAGATAACTAATGAACCTACTTTATTTGGCGCCGCCGCTGGAAATGACAGTTCGAATCCAGCTCTCGCAGCCGATGGCTCAGGCGGATGTATGTTGGTATTCCAGAATGATACTGCCACAAGAGTTTTCTGGGCATATTATAATGGAACTTCATGGGCCAAGCCAACTGCTGCTTCTAACAAAATAGTAAATACTACTAATGCGCTCTCAGCTGGTGTTAACGATGATGGTTTCCCTGCCGTAGATTTTGACTCGAAAGGCAGAGCTGTTATCACCTGGACAAATCTTACTGCTGCTCCCGGTAACCTTTATGCAAATCTCTGGCTGCCAGGTGCGACCGGTGGACTCCAAGGTGAAATCCTCGCTACTGCTGCTGCCGCTGATGCAATAGCTGGATCTGCGCCTCAAATAGCATTTCTCGCAGGCGCTGACCTTGGTTATATCGTCTACACTGACTCATCTCCTGCGTTAGATGCCCAGAGAGTTGATCTCACCAACTATCCAACAACCACTTGGACTGCGGCAAATACAGCAGGAGGAGCAATGGCATTAGCTCGCTCATTTCTTGCAAATATTCTGGTTGCTGATGTTCCTGCCATAGACCTTCAAGTCTCCGCAACACAGATGCTCTGTGCATACAATACTGGAGCTGCATCACCTAACCTTCAGAGCAATCTTTATTCTGCAGGAGCATGGTCTGCTGCTTCTGGAACATTCAATACAACTGCTACCAATGCAACGACAATACCTCAACTACAGTTTCTGAGTGATGGCACAGCAGTTTGCGCATGGGCTGTGAATACTGGAGCGCTCGGTGGTCAAACATTTGCAGCAACTTGGACAGGTGCCGCATGGGGGCCAGAAGTTCAGATTGATTGCACTATTGGCCAATTCACTAGATCTGTCGGACTCGGCAGCACTGGCACTTCAGCGTGGGCCGGTATCGTTCAACAGCAAACCACAACTGCACCTCTCACTTATAGACTCTATGGAGCACTCTATACCGGAGGTACATGGTTCAGATCTTCAGCAGCAACAGATGCAATCGATGCAAATACTACACAGGACGTTCAATGGGCTGCTGCCGATGTTGGTCATATTCCAGCTGTATCAATGGCAACATCTGGTAATATGTATGTTACATTCCTCCAGACAAACGCCGGTGGAACTCTCCAGGTCTACAATAACTCATACTATTAAAAAACCACTTTATACTGCATAATATCGTGTAGTATAACAAGACACGGAAGAGCCCGGGGAATTTCTCCGGGCTCTTCTCTTTGACCCACATAATATGAGTAATCGGAAACATTAACCAGGAGGATTTGTCATGAAAAATTTTTTGTGTATCATACTCACAGCTACCGTCTTGTTTTTTGGAACATGTATAGGTGGATGCCATAATGCTCAAACAGCACAAGGCGAATTAAAAAAGATGAATATTGAAGTTAATGCGGAGTCCTTTAAACAATATCTCGAAAAAGGAGATCTCAAAGTGGTACAACTGTTCCTTCAAAGCGGAACGAGTCCTCAAAATGGGCTGACAGAAGATAAATCCACTCCCTTGCATTGGGCTACTACCAGCGGTAACAGAGATTTGGCAGCATTTTTAATAGACAAAGGCGCCGATGTTAAGTCAAAAAACGTGATAGGTCAGAGTCCACTTCATTGGGCAGCAAATAACGGAAGCAAAGATATTACAGCATTGCTAATCGACAAAGGCGCTGATGTCAATGAAAAAGATCATAACGGCATGACGCCATTGCTCTTTGCAGTGGAAAAGAGTCACGTTGATGTAGTCAAACTCCTGGTCGACAGGGGCGCTGATGTGAAAATCATCAATAACTCCAAATACGCTGCCATGCATCTAGTATCATCAAAAGAGATTGCAGAAATCCTCCTTTCAAAAAACGCCGATACCTCCACAGTAAATTTAAATGGCAAGACTCCGCTGCAGGAAGCCAGAGAACGGGGCCGAAAAGACATTGTAGAGCTGCTAACGAAAAAAGGGGTGAAAAAGTAAATTCTGTTACTGCTTGATTTCACGCCATAGTATAATACAGGGTATGCCAAACTGATTTAATATCTTAGTATAGCGCGGTTCTCTCGCAAGATCTACACTTTTTAAGGAAAGTCCGGCGAGGACCGCTTTTTTGTTTATCTCATTTGAGATAATTCCATTGCAAGCGAGAGCACCTCTTATTTTAAGATTTTCATATTCTTTAATGTTACTGCTTTGTTTATTTTTTTCTGGATAAGGGTTGATTTCAATAGCACCAGAAGAAAGGATGAGACCATTAAAACTACCTCTTGTCGAAAGCTCAATATTCTGGGCATAGATAACCATACCTTTATCCCGGGAGTCCAGATTGCCTCCCATTATTTTTAGATTACCTGATACAATCAGTGTGGCATTCTTTCCATCAATTGACATAGGCTTGAACTGAGATGAGAGCTCTGCATCTTCATCTGACTGCATTGTATTCTCTGAAGAACCATATTCTAAAAGCTCGACATCGCCATCCACATAGAGCGTACAATCTCTCAGAACCAAGCCTGCTTTGGAAAAGTGCCCTGTTTCATTCGACCATACCGCGTTTCCCTGCTCTTCACCCAAGTCATCTGTGGTACTGAGATATGAAGTGATACTGATACATGGAGAGGAAGTTGTGCGATAATTAACATAGTGATTCGAGAGATTTCCCCTTAAATAGAACTTATTAGTCTGTGAATCTCCATTCAGCGCGAGCGGCTTCTTTAAAAAACAGGCATAACCATACTTAGTTTTATACAGATATTTCATAACCGTTGTTCTAATAGTAAGGTAATCTGCTGATGTTATTTCTTTCTTTGGATTACCGTATTTTTTCAAAACTGGTTCAACCTCAGAGAGCAGTTCCTGCGGAATCTGTGAAGAGCCATTCATCGCCAGTGCCATCCAGGTTTGAACCTCTTTAATAAAGATCTGTGCTTTTTGGATGGATGTTGTCCAATTAAAACAATCACCTTCAGAGAGCGTTGTCACATCAGCCGCACCCATAATCTTGATTTCAGGAATATTCTCTGGGTTCAGGGTTGTAAAAGTGTTTTTTTCAGGAATTCTGATTAATGAGATAGGATCCTTTTTGCTCGAATCAGCATTTCTTCCGAATCTGTAATATTTATGACCTGTAAACTGACTGTTTTCATCAACTACAATCGGATCTCTGTCATTCTTTGGAGCTGAGGTATAGATATTTCCTTTTATAGAATTACCGATATCTATTGTATCAACACCGCCCAGTTTTACTGAAAAATCTGGAATAGCTGCAAATTCAATATTCGAATAAAAACCCAAATCATTTTGATTAAATTCATTCGGAGAGATGCCATATTCACTATGAGTAATGAATTCTAAAATACGGGGATTATAACATGATAATATGTCTCCATTAATAGTTGAAGGCCCTGTTCTGAGTTTTTGAGAACCTGTAAGACCCATGGACGTTATGATGATAGGTGCTCTTGCACAATAGGCTGCAAAAGGCCACTGATGGCCTATCAGAGCTTCAAAGTGTTTTACACTTCCTCCACTTTTTACAGTAATTACCAGATCGACAGAGAATGGCGGTATTGATGAAACGCTGCTGTTTCTGTCACACCAGCCACGTGCTGTGCTTTCACTTGACAGATTATCAGTTGAAAAATATGCTTTATTCTGATCAAAGGTGATAATAACTTCTTCAGTATAAGGAACACATCTGCCAGGAAGTGCAGGAGTATTTTGATACCGTTTTTTTAAATCATAGTTGATTTCAGGTGATACAAAGTCTGATGAATTTGTTCCATATTGATTTCTTTTATCAAGCTCATAAAAAAATTGCTGCAATGCTCCCTGCGCTGCAAGCTGAGCCTGGCTGTGCTCAATCCTGGAACGCGCCATATTGATATTGATACTGCTTAATGTAGACAGAGCAAGAACTATTATCATGGCAAATGATGATACAAGAATCACAAGTAATATAGAGCCTCTGGTAGAAAACGACAAGACTCTGAATCTTTCATATCGATTCATTTACTGTCCTTCCTGCCTTTGTCGATACTGATCAGATATTCTGCAATTTCTTTATTTCCACTACTTTTTGCAGCTGTAACTGGTGACTGTCCTGCTTTGTTATTGGTTTTTACATCAACTCCGCTGCTTATCAATAACTTCACTATACTCAATGGACAATGCGGCACAGAGCATGCAATATGGAGCAATGTTGCACCATCAATATCTCTCTTGATTTTTACATCAGCACCTTTTTTTATCAGAAGCTCGACGATTTCCCAATCCCCTCTTTTCGTTGATATAAACAAAGGCGAAGTACCATCATCAGCTTTCTTATTAACATCAGCACCTTTCGACAACAGTAATTCCATCATTTCCTTATAGCCACCAAAGGAAGCCAGTAGCACCGGAGTTGTTCCTCTCTTATTGGTTGCATTTACATCAGCTCCATGTGCAATGAGCATCTCTGCAATTTCTCTGTAATCAAAGTTGGCCGCCGCATGAAGAGGAGTTCTTCCATTTTCCCCTTTGACATTGGGATCCATTCCTGCCTTTAAAAAAAGCTTTACAGTTTCAACATCTTTCAGTTCTACACTTTGAACAAAGGATACACCATCAAAGGCAACATTCTTTTTTGCCAGCTCGCTCTTCGCTTTTTCTTTGACATCGGCACAGCCATTTATAGAAAGAAGCGAAAACATGCATAGCAGTATCACGAATAATCTCACATCCATCAACTCCTTCAATATTTGTCAATTCTTCTGCAGCATCACTTACATTGCTTTTTAACGAGTATTACTATCGTTTTTACATCCCTGCCTGATGCGGAATGCACCATCATCACGTTGAACACTACCATTCATATTTCTTCCCTGAGGAAAATCTCCCTTCTAATTATAACTCATAATGAGGTATACTTCCATATTATCAAACAACGGTTCGTTACAATGGGTCACGGTCACTTGACAGCGCGGTCTGCAAAGTAACCTGAAATGAGTTTTTTGCTCTACCACACATGAAAATCCTGATACAGGCTTTCTAAGAGGACGACAGAAGGATTAATTCAATTTTCTCATAAATAGTATAGTTGGCTGAAGCAGTGATACGTAATCAAAAAAGACTTTCAGAAATCACTGAGCCGCGCACTATCGAAAGAAATTACTACTGGATACTTATGACAACCCTTGATAAAGTAAAGCATTTCATCAGAACTGCCACATTGTTACTGCTGGTAACAATACCACTCATTTTTTCTTTTAGTTTTTATAATTCTTACGATACGCCAAAATATTTTGTTTTCTATACTTTTTTATGCCTCTGTTCACCTTGTGCAGTATATATAGCCATAGTTCAAAAAGAGACCAGAAGAATCTTTTTCAACCCTGCAGGTATATGTATAGGATGCTACATTATTTTCCTCCTGATTGCTACTGTTGCCTCCCGGTGTTTTAATATAAGTTTTACAGCTTTTATTGAGATTTCAGGATATGTGCTGGCATATTGCATATGGATTGTCTCCCTCGAAAAAAAGGATACTGTCCTTTATATCAAAGCAATATGTATTACAGGCTTCTTCGTTTCCCTTTATGCACTGCTTCAACACTCTGGAATTGATCTCCCCTTTGTTCCAGAACTTAATAATGAGGGCTTGGTTAAGACGCGCTCGATATCAACAATGGGAAACCCGACATTTCTTGCAGGATACCTCGCGATAGTTGCCCCGCTTTATTTTTATCTGTTCTTCAAAGAACATCTGTCTGTAAAAAAGGACATAAGCTCTAAGGGACTATCCGATGTATTTAAGCATTTTTCATATCCCCTGATGTGGTTAATCTGCACTATTGCATTGATTCTCACTTACACAAGAGGTGCATGGGCAGCCTTTTTCATATCCCATTTGGTGATGTGTATCTTTGTTATTAAGCAGTTGTCGAAGGATTATAAGAAATATATCATCGGTTTTATTATCATGCTTACTCTGGCTGTAGGCATCGTTATGGTCTACGATCGCTTGAAAGGCCCTAACTATGGGTCGATCACCCTTTCCAGGAAACTGGCAACATTGACAGATATCAATTATATTTACTCGCAAAGGTTGTTCGCATGGAAGGCAGCGTTCGAAATCTTCAAAGATCACCCTTTTGCAGGAACAGGCCCTGGAACTTTTCGCTATGTGTATTATCAATACAGGTATGTAGAGCCTGCTGAAAGGCACGGTTTAACTGAGTATTATGACACTTGCCACAATCATTTTCTGGATCTTGCCTCAACCTGCGGAATAGGCAGTTTACTGGCATTCTGCGCGTTGATTGTCACGGTGCTGTATTATACACTAAAACTGATCATGAAGGAAACAGAAACTGAGAGGCTTAAATGGATCTGTATCCTCTCATCGCTCATCGCCTATATAATCCATGTGGTGTTTCTTTTTCCCAAAATTTCTTATGAGGTGTTTTGGTGGTTCCTGTTGTCACTGATTTCTATAGAGTACTATCACAATTATTCAGCAACTCAACTCCAGCAGGAGCATCCCAAGAAAGACGTAAGAAGGGGATCCAGAAAGAACCTCATTCTGGGACTTAATACCAGGCAAATGGTGCTATTATCTTTTGTTTTTCTGGTATCTCTTATACTATTCGTGGTTAATGTCAAGAACACTATCGCAGATTATTACCTCAATAAAGGAGAGATGAGAGGCAATACAGGGGATATTCGCACTACCGCAGCATTCTATGATGCCGCAATAGCCAATAAACCGGATGACCCCTTATTATACCATTACAAGGCACGGTATCTGGGAAATATTTACAGATCAGCCGGCATGAAACCGGAAATAGCAAACGAAGTGATTAACCTGTATAACAAAGCAGCACAATTAAACCCTCTTGACCCCTGTATTCAGGCCAATATGGGAAGTTTTTATCAGTCACTTTCAGAGCATGGAGATAAAAGTTATATCTCCAGGGCAGAAGAGGCTTACAAAAAAGCAATTTCAATGGATCCTTATCAATTTCTCAACTATAATTATATAGCAACACTCTATGCAATGAAAGGTGAGAATGAAAAAGCACTTCAGAATTTCAATAAAAGTCTCTCATTATACGAAAAGTCAGAACTTGTGCATTATAACATGGCAGTATTCTTCCTGTTGCAAAAGGATACTCTCTCCTCAAAAACTCATGCCGTGAGGGCGTTACAGATAAAACCAGATTTTCAAAAAGCAAGAGAATTACTGCAGATAATAGAATCAGGCAAGTGAGATGAGAAGAAAAGCAGTAGTGATAATTATGCAAACGGCTCAGGCTGATAAAAGTAACGGAATACAAAAGTCCTCACGGGCATTTTGTGCAGTCGAACGTCATAAAGGTAAACCAGAGTTTGCTCCTCCTTCAAGACTTTAATGACTATTTCTGCCTTACAGGAAAAGATGGGCGCAATGGATTCAGAAAGTCTGGTGCACCGATCCGCTTTTGTGTCCAAAGTGCGGAGAAAAAATGGACCTGGATGATTACGACATCGCCTCTTGAGAATTATTCACAATCACTTAACAGGCTTGTTTTGCCATATACATAAATGCGCACACCCAGCGCCAGATGAAGAATTTCTTTCATTTGTGAGAGCATATCTCCCCCTCGGGGGAAATAAAATCCCTTGAATGTGAGAAATTCGGTAAGAAATTATTGTCTTGATAGCCTTTTTCTGCTAAACTTGTGGAGAGGTAAAAAAGCAAAGTCCTACCCTTTATAGAATTATGAAAAAAAAGATACTTTTAATCCGTATACCAGAAGTTGAATACAACCTCAACAAAAAAGATGTTCGAAGTTTGAGCGTTGGCAGTCTTACTTTACCATTGGGAATTACATATATTGCTTCTGTTATTGAAAAAAGTAAAGTGTTTGATGTCGAGATACTTGATTTATATGCAGAAAAATATGAAGAATTTGTTACAGAATTCTTCAGTAATCCAATTGACATTATGGAAAAATCGAAAGTCTGTTTACTGAATGTACTTTCTCAATACAAACCTGATGTTGTTGGGTTTTCAGCCCCTTTCTTGTACCAACATCATTTTGTTAAAGAATTGGCTGGCTCTTTGAAAGACTATAATCCAGGGATAAGATTATATCTTGGAGGCTATCCCACTTTAATACCAGAAAGAGTATTGGAAGATATTCCGGAAATAGATATAGCATTTATTGGAGAATCAGAAAAGTCAATTATAAAAGTTTTACTTGCAGAAAACAAAGAGAAGTCTTTAGAAAAAATTGATGGAATAGGGTATAGACATGCGGGAAAGACATATGTAAATAAAACTTTGGGTTATATAAACGATTTGGGGCAGATACATTATCCATTGTTTAGCAAACTGCCTTTAAAAAAATATAAGAGTATTTTGGGTAGAAGTGAATTGCCGCTGTTAACTTCACGAGGCTGTCCTTTTTCCTGCAATTTTTGTTCTTCCCACTTATATTGCGGACGATCCATCAGATTTAAAGAGCTTGATAATCTCATTTATGAAATAGAATTCTATGTTGAGAAATTTGATCCAGAATTTCTATGGATAAGAGATGATAATTTTATAGTCAATCAAAAACATGCAAAACAATTCCTCAAAAAATTGATAAGAAATAGATTAGTTATTCCATGGTTAGATTCGAGTGCTTTTCATGTGAATAGTATTGATGAAGAGTTATTGGATCTATGTAAAGAAAGTGGTTGCACCGAAGCAATTCTTGCTGTTGAATCAGGAGTGCCAAGAGTTTTGAAAGAGGTTATGAACAAAAGCGTTGATTTGGAACATGCAAAGAAAATGGCAGAATATTGTAGAAAAATTGATCTTCCAGCTCAAGCGTACTTTGTTATTGGCAACCCCGGAGAAACAAAGGAAGAAATTAACAAAACTATAAGTTTTGCTAAGGAATTGCAGGTGGATCATTGTGTTTTTTCAATAGCTACTCCTTTTCCAGGCACTAGATATTATGAAATAGCATTAAAAAATAATTACTTAATAGGGACACAGGAAGAAATAATTAATATGAAATACATGGATGTATGTATGAGAACGCAAGAATGCGATGCTCAATATTTAAAAGACGTTCAGTATGACGCAAATATTCGGATCAATTTTCTTGAAAATAGACTTATTTATGGAGATAACAATTCTCTCATGAAGGCTAGAAAGAAATACAGGAATGTATCGAAGCAATACAATTTTCATTTAATAGCAAGGTTGCTTGAAGGATATTTAGCGGGGCAACTGGGAGAGATAACAGAACGAGTTGAAATCTATAAACAAGTTTCCAATATGCTGAAGCAAGAAGAAATAAAAAGTGCTTATCATAAATATTTGCGATGGAATACTCCAGCCACAAACGATTTTAGAAGTTGGTCACATTAAATATGTAATTTCCAATCTGAAGCTAAATATAATTATGATTGAAGAACATCTCCCCAGGGCGTCAACGCGCAGATGGATAAGCGGTGCCTGCAAGGCTCGCCTCTGTAAAGATGGATCACGCAGTAGAACCTTATACAGTTCTCACCTGCATAATGATAAATCTTTTCCAGCTCCCTCGCAAGCACTGCCGGATCATATTATAATTCTTTGTGAAAAGAGAAAGTAATGTTATCATTACTTAGATTATTATCTATTCCACTCACTAGAAGGAAATATCGTTTTTAACCAGAACCTTTAGTTATCTCTACGGCTTTTGCAGTTGAGATTTTTTGTGTATATCAAGAATAGCATACTTTTTAATTTGATGATTTATTGATAGTTCATCAGTGGCGGAGCTTTATTATTTTTCAGAGAAGAGCATTATAACATGATAGACAATAAAACAATACTCCTCACAGGTGGAACAGGAACATTTGGTCGTTGTTTCACCAGAATTCTGCTTTCCAGATATAATCCCAAAGTCATAAGAATTTACAGCAGAGATGAACTTAAACAGTGGGAGATGCAGAAAGAATTTCTTCACAATAATAATTTGCGTTTTTTTTTAGGTGATATAAGGGATAAAGAACGAATGAACAGGGCTGTTGATGGTGTTGATATTATTATTCATTCTGCAGCGTTGAAACAAGTTCCAGCGTGCGAGTATAATCCCTTTGAAGCAGTCAAGACAAATATTCTTGGAGCTCAGATTATCATTGATGAAGCAATAAACCATAATGCGGAAAAAGTACTCGCGCTTAGTACAGATAAAGCAGTAAGCCCTGTCAATTTATATGGAGCGACGAAACTATGTATGGAAAAACTTTTTATTGCCGCAAATGCATATGTTGGCGATAGACCTACAAAAATGTCTTGTGTACGCTATGGAAATGTTATTGGGAGCAGGGGAAGTGTTATTCCACTATTCAAAGAGCAGATGAAGAAAAATGGTACAATTACGATAACTCACAAGGAAATGACGCGATTTTGGCTCACTATAGAACAAGGTGTGGAATTTGTCATAAAATCACTTGAATTAATGCAAGGTGGTGAAATATTCATACCCAAGGTTCCGAGCATGAGGATAATGGATCTCGCAGATGCCATGGCACCAAACTGTGAAAGAAAATATATCGGTATCAGGCCAGGTGAAAAGGTGCACGAATGTCTTATCACAGAGGATGAAGCACGACATACAAAAGAATATGAAGATTATTTTATTATTGAACCAGAGCTTTACTATAATGAGAGAAGAACAAATCCGGGGAAAACACTTCCAAGAGATTTCAAATATTCCAGTAATACAAATAATACCTGGCTCACCAAGGAGCAATTGATAGAATACACTATATGATTCCTTATGGCCTTCATTACATAGACAAGTCTGATATAGACCATGTGATCTCTGTGCTTAAAAGTGACAGGATAACACAGGGTCCATTGATTGAGAGCTTTGAAGAAGCTTTATGTGAGTGCACTGGAGCAAAATATGCAGTCGCTGTTTCAAGCGGGACTGCAGCTCTTCACCTTGCAGTTCTCGCAACAGAGATTAAAGAAAGTGAAAAAGCTATTACCTCCCCTATTTCATTTGTCGCAAGTGCCAATTGTGTATTATATGCAGGCGGAGTTGTAGATTTTGCAGATGTTTTTGAAAATTCTGCTCTTATTAACCCTAAACTCATAGATGAAAAAATCAAATCTACAACGAGAATCATTATTCCCGTTCATTATGGGGGGCAATCCTGCAATATGGAAATGATTTCCCAAATAGCTAAAAAACATAACATATGTATAATCGAAGATGCTGCACATGCAATCGGCTCTGAATATATGGGCGAAAAAATTGGTAGTTGCAAATATTCTGAAATGTGCATATTCTCATTTCACCCAGTCAAAACATTGACAACTGGCGAAGGTGGTGCAATTACCACTAATGATAGAGTAATATATAACAAACTCTGCATGCTTCGTTCACACGGGATCACAAAAATAAAAGAAAACTGGGTAGAAGATGGGGGACCTTGGTACTATGAGATGCAACTGCTCGGGTTTAATTACAGGATGACTGATTTTCAGGCAGCACTCGGCTTGTCGCAATTGGAGAAACTCGATAAATTTATAAAAAGAAGATTTGAAATAGCTGACTATTATAGAAAAAAGTTTGAAAACAATCCTGTTATTCACTGCATCGAATACAACATAAACTCAATAACTGCGTGGCACATTTTTCCTCTTATGGTGGATTTTGAAGAATTGAATATTAATAAAATACACTTTTTTCAGGCAATGAAGGAGAAAGGAATTAGTTTACAAGTTCATTATATCCCTATTTATTATCATCCATTTTATCGCAAGAACCTTGGATTCAAGAAGGGCTTATGTCCAAATGCAGAAAGATATTTTAATAAGACATTTACGATTCCTCTATATCCTTCAATGAAAGATGAAGAAATTGAATATGTAGCAGAGTGTATCATATCCTATTTCAATGATAGTATCAGAAAAAAATAAATCCTTTGATGAAGATTGTTTTTTTAACTGAAGGCGGAAAAGAAATTGGCTTGGGTCATCTTATGAGAGCCATTTCCCTTAGTGATGCCTTTTCCGAAAAAGGAATTATTCCAAGTATCTATGTTAACGGAGATGAAAGTGTTGCCGACATTTTGTACAACAAAAAGTACAGGATATTCAATTGGATTGACAATTTTGGAGATATTAAGAATGAATTATGCAATGCTGACATGGCAATAATAGATTCTTACAAAGCTCCGTGTGAATTATATGAAATCATCTCCAGTAGTTCAAAGCAATCGGTATATATTGATGACTATCTGAGAATCAAGTACCCCACTGGCACTATCATCAATTGCAATTTGTACGCTGAAAGACTGGAATACCCAAATACTGGTAATCAAAGAATATTAAAGGGTTCTCAATTCGCTTTACTAAGAAAAGAATTCTGGGAAACTCCCGAAAGACATATTCGTGATAATGTGGAATCAATACTCATTACCATGGGTGGAAGTGATATTCGAAAATTGACTTTACCCGTCTACAATTCAGTTAAGGACCTTTTCAATGAAATAAGAATTAGTATCTTGATCTCCAATGCCTTTTCTTATAAATATTATGAAACACTATATGAGCAAGATAACTTACATATTTGGCACAGCCAAACTTCGAGAGAAATAAAAGACCTTATGGATGACGCTGATCTAGCAATTTCAGGAGCCGGTCAGACACTGCTCGAACTCGCCAGCACTGGGGTTCCAACTATTGTTGTAGGAATTATTGAAAACCAAAAATTTGTTATTGAGGCTATGGCTGAAGAAACATTATTTGATTTTGCAGGTTGGTATGATGACAAGAACCTGTTTATTAATATCTGCTCAAAATTGAATGCTTTAAGGAGCAGGAGCATAAGATATAAAAAATATCAAGATCTGAAAAAAAGCGTCGATGGAAAAGGTGCACAGAAAATTGTTCACTACTTATTAGAGAAATGTTAATACCGTTTCATTGTTCCAGTGAGAAGAAATATGAGGCTCTATGTTTCTATTGATTGATAATCAAAATACTAAAAATACTATACTAGAAAGTACACATTTGACAATTAACCTAGGAAAATATGATTTTTATTATAGGGATAGAGAAATAAGTAATGTACACATAGATGAGAACCATTTTATCTATCACATGGGTATCCCTTCTTTCTCTGAAAACGAGTTCAAATTAGTAAAAAGAGAATTTGATAAAGTTAAAGATAAAAAAGACTTTCGGTGGCAAAAAGGAAGTTATCTCATAATCTTATATGAAAAAGGAACACAATCTTTCTGGCTTTTTAGAGATTCATGGGGAGGAGTTCCAGTATATTTTAACAGCGATATACCAGCAATTTCAGATTCATTAACTTTACTAATTTCTCTGACTAAAGAACTATCTCTAAATCAAAAAGTAATCTGCGAATATTTAAGTTCTTCCTATATTGTCGGCACTGAAACACTGCTTAAAAAAATTAGCGCACTAAGACAATTCTACTCACTGAATTTAACGGATACCCGGATTTTAATTTTTAAAACCGGAGCATTTCCGTCACTGCTGGAATCGATTGATCCAAATGAAGTTCTTGAAGAAACGGAATATCTTATTAGTCAATCTATTGACGGTCTGGCAAAGTCTATACCAAACAGCAGAAAATTATTTATCTCTCTCTCAGGAGGAACCGACAGCAGTCTTTTAGTTTCAAAAATGATAGAAAAATATAATTCAAACGACTTTATATGTGGTGTTGTAGAATATGATGACTGGCCTAAAAGTGATTTGAAATACTTTTCCAAGGTTCTAGAAAGATATTCCATAACAGGTCATGTTGAGTATATTGATAATGCCTCTTATGCGAAAAACCTTGAAAAGCTTATAGCAATATCAAAATATATATATCACACATTTTCGCCATCATTTCAAGGGCTTATTTCATCCATTTCTAATATCTTTAACTCTACATCATATCATATTAATGGTACTGGACCCGATGAAGCACTTTTTGGATTTGAAAAAAGCAACTATGACAAGTTGATTGAATACAACATGGTTCCAAAAAACAAGTGGATTGACTTATTATTGACTAATCTTGATAATTTTTATACAAATCTACATACAATCGAGAGCATCATTCAAGAAGATTTTAATGCTGATATTTATGAAAATAGAGCATTAATAGCAAATGAAATTATTGACTCCTGCAAATCATTCACAGAATTTCAAAGAAGATATTCAATGTTAACTGTTACTGATCATCACATAAGAATGCTTCATCATATATCACTTGTTAATGGTTATGAAACTTTATTCCCTTACTGTACAGAAGAGTTATTTATTCTTTTTTTCAGCATCCCATTTGACAAATTAAATTCGTCATCCATTAACAAAATTTTCTTAAAAAGAATCCTTTCAAAATATTTTAATGAAACGTTCGTCTATAGACCGAAAATTGGTTTTCATGCACCAAGTCGTGCTTATTTTAAGGATACCGATGGGATGAGGAAGCTTATTGAAAGAATAGATTTTCAAAAATTTTACGGAATATTTGATATTAATAAATTAATGCAAGAAATTAATCTTAGAATTAGCTGCAATGAAGCTCCAATGGATTACTTACTATGGACAATCACAAATCTTGGACTTTTTCTAGATTTGTTAAGTTAAAACGAAATCGCTCCACAAAACCATGATTATTGACAATATAAAGAATAAATTTCCTAGTATCAAAGCACCTTTGGGTTTTAGATTTGAAATAATCGATGAAACTCACTCTGATTCAATAATAAAGTGGAGAAATGATCCAACAATCAATAAGAACTTTATTTCAAAAAATATTATTACAAAAGATTCTCAAAAAACTTTTTTGAATAACTATAATAATCTGGATAGACTTGACCTTGTTTTGATTAATATTGACACAAACAGCCCTATAGGTATTTTTTCCATAAAAAATCTATCTCATAGGCCAGAGATTGGCAAAATAATAGGAGAAAAGGAGTTCCTGGGAAAAGGCATTGCTAAAAAGGCAACGATGGAACTAATTAAATTTGTATTTGAACAATTAGATATCATAACTATATATGCTATTACTCAGAAGTCAAATCTTGTCAATATATCTTTGAATAGAAAAATAGGTTTTGAAATAGTTGAAGAGCAACTTATCGAAGGTAATTCTTATTATCTTATGAGACTTGAAAAAGAAGATTTCCTTTATACAAATAATTAATATGTGCGGCATCTTTGGAATAATCGGGGCCAATGAAAAAATAGTAAATGGAGACGCCTGTGAGATCCTGAAACACAGAGGTCCAGACGCGAAAGGAACATGGCAGAATGCTTATGTTATATACAAGCATACCAGACTTTCAATTATTGACCTGAGCGAAGAGAGCAACCAGCCATTTTGTCCAAATCCCAATTATATACTAATATACAATGGCGAAATATATAACTTCAAAGAACTACGCAATTTGCTTCGTGATGAATACCTTTTTAAAACCCAATCAGACACAGAAGTTTTATATTACTATTTGATAAAATACGGATTGAGTAAGCTTGAAAATCTTAATGGGCTTTTTTGCTTTTCATTTTATGATATTAAAAAAAATAAAGTATTATTTGCTAGAGATAGGTTCGGTAAGAAACCTCTCTATTATTATAAGGGAAAAGAATTCCTTATCTTTTCTTCTGAACAGAAGGCTATATACAGTGCTATTCAAACTGAAATTGATTACAATAAACTAGGAGAATATTTCTTATATAAATATATTGCCGGTAAAGAAACATTAGTAAAAAACGTATTTGAATTTGAGCCGGGATATTCTTTAGAATACGATATCTTAAATCACAGTCTAAATCTGAATAAATGGTTTGTACTTTCCAACATAAGAGTTAAAAATACGCCTGAGTTCAACGAAAAAATAGAAAATACGCTCATCAATGCCGTTGAATACAGAATGATCAGTGATGTTCCATTAGGAATTCAACTCAGTGGCGGGCTTGACTCCTCGATCATCACAAAAATAGCAAAAGACAAATCAAATGATGTCGTCAAAACCTACACCATAGGTTTTCCTAATTCTTCCTATGATGAATCATTTTTTGCAAGGCAGATAGCAGAGATTTTAGGAACCAAACACGTTGCAATATCATTTACTATTAATGATTTCATCGACTTATGGGAAACAACCACATATTATAATGATGAACCAATAAACCATCCTCATTCGATTCCCATATATAAATTAACTCATATAGCAAGCAAAGATGTAAAAGTACTCATATCTGGAGAAGGTGCCGATGAGATATTTCTTGGATATATGCACCATTTTGATACTATTCACCACGACCTTACAGGCTTTAATCTAATCAACTATTACAGATTCAATAGTCTGAATTCTCTCAAAAAAATGTTGAAATCTGATTTAATCAAATATAATCAAATAGATGGCGAAAGAAATAATATTCTCAATGAAAACGGTAAGTACATATATGAGCTGAAAACACACCTTAACACTTTGTTAAATAGGATTGACAAAATGTCTATGGCAAATTCTGTCGAAGTGCGAACTCCCTTTCTTGATCCAAATGTTGCAAACATAGGATTGTGTGAAAGAATTGAGAACATCAGCAAGAACGGCAATCGTAAAATCCCCTTGAAGATTATCTACGAAAAATATTTTAACACCGGTCTTTCTTCAAGACAAAAGATTGGCTTCAGAGTTCCTTATGATGAATGGCTGAGAGACAGTAGATTCAACAGTTTTGTATGTGAAAATATAAACCTCCTTCGGAAAAGCCCGATATTTAGGTACAATTATATTGATGCTATTGTAAATAGGCTTTCAAAACAGAATTTTGAAGCCGATGACATAAAAGAGAGTTGGGTTTTAACGAATTTTTCTCTTTGGAAAAGGATTTTTTCTTTGTAATAATAGTATTCCATCGATTTTATAATATATGAGAGACATAATTCTAATAAAGCGAGCGGTACAATGAGCATACTGAATAATAATAATGTGTTTATTGTAGCAGAACTCTCTGCCAACCATCTGCATCAAATTGATCTGGCTATCAAAACTATTCACGAAATCAAAAAGGCTGGGGCTGATGCTGTTAAAATTCAGACGTATACACCAGATACCCTTACAATTGATTGTGAAAACGATTGCTTTAAGGCTACCAAGGGAACCCTTTGGGAAGGTAAAACGCTTTATGAGTTGTATAAAGAAGCATATACACCTTGGGATTGGCATGAGAAATTAAAAAAAGAAGCCGAAAGCCTGGATTTGGTTTTCTTCTCAACACCTTTTGACAAATCGGCAGTAGATTTCCTGGAAAATCTAGGAATTAGTATTTATAAAATTGCATCATGTGAAATAACTGATATACATTTAATCAGATATATTGCATCTAAACAGAAACCTGTGATTATTTCAACAGGAATTGCAACATTGACAGATATTGAAGAGGCAGTAACAACTTGTAAAAACGTTGGAAATTATGATCTTGCATTATTAAAATGTACTTCTTCATACCCAACACCATATGAAGAAGTAAATTTAAAGACAATTCCACACCTTGCAGCAACATTCGACATCACCACAGGTATATCTGATCATACTCTTGGAATAGGTGTTCCTATTGCAGCAGCGGCTTTAGGTGCGAAAATAATTGAAAAGCATTTCATTATAGATAGGAATCTTGGAGGCCCTGACGCTGCTTTTTCTTTAGAACCGCATGAATTCGGTCAGATGGTAACCTCCGTGAGAGAAGTTGAAAAAGCATTGGGCTCCATCACATATAATCTTTCAGAAATGATGAAAAAAGGAAGACAATTCGCACGTTCACTTTTTGTAGTAGAAGATATGAGATGTGGTGATATTTTTAATACTTCAAATGTAAGATCAATACGACCTGCAAATGGATTACATCCAAGATTTCTTAATGATATAATTGGAAGACGAGCTTCTCAGAATATTCAAAGAGGTACTCCTCTCTCTTGGAGTTTAGTATGCTAGACAATTACAAAAACAATTCGATTGCTATAATTCCGGCCAGAGGAGGCAGTAAACGTATACCAAGGAAAAACATCAAACCATTCCTGGGTATACCAATAATAAAATATTCTATCGATGCTGCGATTAATTCGAAGTGCTTTAATGAGGTGATGGTATCAACAGATGATAGAGAGATTGCAGAAATATCGCAATCCATTGGTGCACAAATACCTTTTTTAAGATCTGAGAGCAATTCGAATGATTATGCCAGTACTTCGGATGTAATATTGGAAGTTCTAAATAATTATAAAAGTAGAGGAATAGATTATAAATATGCTTGCTGTATATATCCTGCTGCACCATTCATAAAGGAAAATCTAATAAAACAGGCTATGAAAATGCTGATTGAAAGTGATGTAGATGCTATTGTTCCAGTGGTAAAATTCTCTTATCCCATTCAACGTGCCTTCATTATTGATAATGGAAATTTGAAAATGCTACATCCTGAAAATTATCTTCTTCGTTCACAGGATCTGCCTCCTTCATTTCATGATTGCGGACAGTTTTACTGTTTTAACACAAATCAATTCTTTAAGCAGTTTAAACTATTCATGGAAAACACTCTTCCTATTATTATTCCCGAAAGATATGCACAGGATATTGACACTGAGGAAGACTGGGCTATTGCAGAAATAAAATTTAAACTAATACATGGAATCTGTTAATAATATGTACAATACCCTCATAATTGGATGCGGAAATGTTGGTACTTTTTTTGATGTTCCTTCCAGTTCTGATATTTTAACTCATGCTCATGCTTATTATAACCATAATGATTTTAATATTGTGGGCTTTGTAGATACAGTTTTTGAAAGAGCTCAGAAAGCATCTCAAATATGGGGTGGTAAAGCTTATTCATCTGTTTCCCATGCATTCAAAGATCAAGATATTCAGGTAATAAGTGTTTCCAGTCCAGATAGCACACATTATAACATATTGAAAGAATTGCTCAAATATAATTTCAAATTGGTCCTTGCAGAAAAACCCCTTACCGAATCATTAGATCATGCCAGAGAAATCCAGGAACTGTACGCATATAAGTCCATTCCTGTTGCAGTGAATTATTCCAGAAGATTTGTTCCTGAATTCGATGAACTCAGAAAAAGAATATTAAGCGACAGATTTGGTAATTATGTAGCAGGAACAGCGTATTACGGCAAGGGACTACTTCACAATGGTTCCCATCTCATTGATATTTTGTCTTTTTTAACACTGAAGGTCACAAAGATGTTTCGCTATTTATCTCACCTGGAAGATTATGCTGAAAATGACAAGAGTGTTTCTGCGATCTTGGAAATTGTTGACAAAGCATTTTTTTTAATGCAAGCAATAGACTGTCGCTTATTTTCTATTTTTGAATTTGATTTGGTTTTCGAAAAAGCGAGAATTCGAATAGTGGACTCGGGTTTAGCTATCGAATACTATGAAATCCAGAGAGATTCAACATTCGATAAATATAAGAAGCTATTACTCAGTGAAAAAAAACATACTTCTCTAAGAAATTCATTGAAGTACGCTGTTGCAAACATATCTGATTATCTTAAATTTGGTTCCCCTCTTAAAAGCACAATTGATAATGCAGTTGATGTCATCAGAGTATGTGAGGAAATAAAAACGTTTGTTAGATGAAAAAGAAAATTCTCTTCTTTTCAAGAGATCCTGGTAGCGCAAATGTTATTATTCCTGTAGTAAAAACGCTTATGCAAGAGAGTAATTATGACCTTAGAGTTATCGGCAAAGATATGGCAATTGAGAAATTTCGATACTACGGAATTCTTATAACACCTGCAGAAAAATATTTTAGCAACTACTCTGATGAAGAAATACATGAAATGCTACTTTCCGAAAAACCAGATGCAGTCGTTACAGGTGCAAGTGGCGACGATCTCACTGAAAGGAAATTATGGAGAGCTGCAACAGAAACCTGTATACCTTCATTGTGTATTCTTGATCAATGGACTAACTATAGAATGAGATTTTCTCGATACAAACTATCTGAAAGAATCAGTTTTTTAAAAGACCAGAAAATCGAATATCTCCCAAAGAGAATTTGTATAATGGACGATTTTGCAATGAAAGAAGCAATTTCTGAGGGAATCAGTGAAGAATTATTATGTATTACCGGTCATCCATACATTGATTTTTTATGTGAACGAGCAAAATCTGTTACACTTAATCGAATACTGAAAACAAAGAATTCGTTAACTGCAAAAGGGAAAAGTATACTTGTTGTATACGTGTCTGAACCAATACCACAAGACTTTCCAGAAAATTATCGAGGTTATAATGAAAAAAGTATCTTCTCATACTTGTACAATGCATTGGAAGATCTATCCGATACTTTGAAAAAACACATTACACTAGTAATTAGAATACATCCCAGAGAAAACAAGACCAATTACGACCAAGTAACAACAAGCAATAACAAAGTATCAGTGCGAGTTGATAGCGATTCTGAACCACTATTTCTTATGCTTTCAGCAGACCTGATATGTGGAATGTCGTCCATGTTTCTCATTGAAGCTGCTGCACTAGAAAAAAAAATAATGAGTATTCAGATCGGACTCAAAACGAATGACCCTTTTGTTCTTTCAAGAAAAGGTCTCACAAAAACAATAGTATCATACGAAGAACTCATTGATGAATTGAGAAAGTGGATGAATGGGGAAAAAGGAAGTAAAGTAAAAATTGAGTTTGTAAAAAATGCAACACAAAATATAATAAAAGAGTTGAAAAGGTTGTTATGCCAAAATTAGCAATTCTAGGTGGTAACAGAATAAGAACAAATGTCTTTCCAATTTACAATACAATTGGGAAAGAAGAAAAAGATTTAGTAAATAAAGTTCTTGATAGCGGCACTTTGTCAAAATTCCTCGGTTGCTGGCATGAAAATTTTAACGGTGGACCGGAAATTCAGGCTTTTGAAAAAGAGTGGGCTGAATATTTTGGTACAAAATTTGCGATAGCAGTCAATTCAGCAACATCTGGACTATATTGTGCGATAGGAGCTGCAGGAATTGGACCTGGCGACGAGGTGATTGTGTCACCTTATACCATGACAGCTTCTTCAGTAGCTCCACTGATATTTAATGCCATTCCTGTTTTTGCCGATATTGAGGAAGCCTATTTCTGTCTTTCTCCGCAATCCGTCATCGATAGAATAGATGAAAACACCAAAGCAATCATTGTTGTTGATATCTTTGGGCAGCCTTATGATATGCTTCAATTGAATAAAATAGCATACGAAAAAGGTATCACTATTATTGAAGACTGTGCACAGGCACCAGGTGCCCGTTTTCAAAATCAATATGCAGGAACTCTCGGAGATATCGGAGTTTTCTCGTTAAACTATCATAAACATATTCACACTGGAGAAGGTGGAGTTGTAGTTACGAACAATCCTGAATATGCTGAAAAAATAAAATTGATCAGAAATCACGCCGAAGCTGTAGTTGAGAATAAAGGGTATACTGATATTATAAACATGATAGGATTTAATTTCAGAATGACGGAAATTGAAGCGGCGTTAGGAAGAGAACAACTGAAAAAGCTATCTCACCTTATTTTAAAGAGAAGAGAAAATGTAGCTTATCTTTCTAAAGGTTTTGCTAACATAGATTGTATCGAAATTCCGACAGAACGAGCAAACTCTGAACATGTATACTATGTTCAACCAATAAAATATAAGAAAAATATTGCAGGTGTCCATAGAAACTTATTCGTCGATGCGGTGAAAGCAGAACTTTCATGCATAGAAACAAGAGAAAATGAAGGAGTAAAAATAGGCTCAGGTTATGTGAAACCTATCTACCTTCAACCATTGTTTCAGAACAAAATTGCTTATGGCTCAAGAGGTTGTCCTTGGCTATGTTCTATAAAGAATACTCCTGTCTCTTACAAAAAAGGTATTTGTCCTGTAACAGAACAAATGTATGAAAATGAACTAATTATCAATGAAATGATATATTCTTCTTTAGAAAAAAAGGATCTTGATGATGTATTATCAGCTTTCCATAAAGTTTGGAATAATATTGATGAGTTGAGAGGAATACAAGAATCTCAATAAGATAACCCATAAAATCTGAAAAAATGAAAAACGAAATAAACAATAAAGCAATTGCTGTTTACAACAAAAGCGTAGAAAAGCATGGCATAAGCCATAAATCAGTCTTATGGGGAAATAAACAAAGTCAATACTATAGATTTTATGAATTAACGAGATTTTTGGATTTAAATAACAATAATAAATCTCTTCTTGATGTTGGATGCGGGAATTGCGAATTATATAATTTTTTAAATTGTATTGGATATAGAGGCAGTTATACTGGATTTGATATTAATGATTTATTGATTAAACAAGCAAAAATGCGATTCAATAAAATAGATGCTCAGGTTTTAGATATAATGAATGATAATCATAATAATATCTATAGTTATGTTGTTATGAGTGGTGTTTTTAATGTTGATTACGGGCAATCATTAGAATGGATACATAAATTTATTATAAAAATGTATTCATATTGTAATGATTTGCTAATATTTAACTCTATTTCTACACATGTCAATTATTTTGATAAAAACATGTATTATCTAGACCCATCGGAGATATTGACATTCTGCATAGAAAATCTCACAAAAAGAATAACACTTCTTCATCATAATCTTCCATATAACTTTACCGTAATTGCTTATAGGGATTCAGAGTGGCAGGCGAACGAAGAGGTTCTTTTTGAAAAAACAGATTAGATGCCAGACTTCAGCCTATCTCTTAATCACAATGATATCTTATGGGACCAATATGTTGAAAGTTCCGAGCAATGCACCATTTTTTTAACTCACAAGTATATTGAATCATTGAAAATACCCAATAAAAAGTATATTTTGAAAAATGGAAATCAACCTGTCTGCGGATGTGTTGTCCTTGAGTCAGACAATGGCATGTGCTTGAAATCTCCTTTCTGCTATACACCATACCAAGGCTTTTTTTTTATCTACAATGATTTTTCAAGCAAGGATTATCATAAAAGGGTTGAGCGCCAGCACCAAATTACAAAACATATGATTGATAAACTTATCGATAATTATGGCGCTCTTTCACAGACTCACTTTAATCTGGAAGACTATAGACCCTTCCTATGGCACAATTATCACACTCCAGAAAATGGGATATTTAAACTGGACCTGTTTTATACAAGTATTCTCGATTTGCAATCCTTTCAGACTATTGACGAGTTTCTCGATTCCATCAGGGCAGTGAGAAGAAGAGATTACAAGAAGATTAAGGAATCTAAGATATCAATATCATTATCTCCAGATATTGATATCTTTTTCAATTTATACAGCAAAACATTCTTGAGACAGAGAATTGAAGTTACAACGCCTCAAAAAGAAATTATTAAATCAATCATAACATTTGCTTTAAAGAATAACTATGGAAAAATGATGACTGCTTGGATAAACGACGTTCCTGTATCAGTAATTTTCTTTTTACTGGATAGGAAAAGAAGCTATTATCTTTTTGGCGCAAATGATCCTGATTATAGAAACACTCAAGCATCAACGTTCCTCTTTGTTGAGTTCGTCTGGCATTGCAAGAAAGAAGGAGTGAAAGAATTAGACTTCATTGGAGTTAACTCACCAAATAGAGGAGATTTCAAATTAAGCTTTGGCGGCAAATTAATTCCATATTTTGCAACCCATTATAAAGTATAAACCTTATCCACTATTTCTCCAAGATGAATTGACCTCTTGAGATTCTTTGAAGATCATTGAATGAAAACTTTACATCTTCTTGAAGCTTTTCCAAAAGATTTTAATAATATCAAAAAAAATATTATTTCTTTCAGACCTTGTGCATCATTTGAGTTGAATAGAAACGGCATCAAATACAAACTACCTGAAGATTATATTTCATTAAATGCTCTTGGGAAATTTGCACCAGAGTATTCAACAATTTTTACTAATTGGCTTACTTCTCTTGACCAGGAACTATTAAAACATTTTAATATATTTAATTCATTAATTATAAAACCTGCCAGTCTATATGGCATCTATCTGCAATTACTAATTGATTCTTTCGTTTTTGCTGCTCTTAGATTGAATTCAATATTTAAGAGCGAAATCCCTGGAAAAGTGATATTATACAGTGCTGATTTGCAGGAAAAAACGACTGATTACCAATTATATATGAAAAACAAGTCAATTAATTTAGTATTACTTCCTTTATTCAGTCAGAAATACAATTTCATTTCTGAAATAATAAATATCACTAATGATAACAATACTGATGACCATTATCAGCCTATTAATTTATTAGTCAGTATTATTAAAAAAGTATCTTTATCATTAATAAAAAAATATTATGAATTCTCATCCCTAAGTAATAAACGAAGAAGCATTCTGATACTCAACTTTTCAAGATGGACAGATGAACTTGTTAGATCACTTTACCATAGTAAATACCGTCTCCTTTTCGATTATGACAAAAAAGTGTTCTCAGAAGTTTCGAATGAAAAAAAGGAAATAAATACCATCAACCTAAATCTTTCCATTTTTGATAATTTCGTTGGAATAGAAATTTCTAAATTTCTAGAGGAACGTATTCTTTATTTCGTTAATTTCATTTGCCCAATGCTAGAAAAATATGTCAAAGCCTCTTTGAACTATTTTCCTAGAAATAATATTAAAGCCGTAATCATCCCATTCAAGAATGATATAAAAGATTTTGCAGTCATGGCTGCAGCTACTGCAGCAAAGGATTGTCTTGCTGTGCAAGTCTGTCACGGGGCAGGCAGCTTTGATTGTGTTTGCTGGAAATTCACTGAATCGCCATGTAATATCTGGCTTACCTCAGACAACGAAGAAAAAATATACTTCAATAACAATATATTTAAGGATAGTAATACGTCGATAGAAGTAATGCCATTGTGGAGATCAAAATACAAAAAAATTCGTTCTGTCAGAGAAAAGCGCAAAGTCTTTGCCAACAAGAAAACTGTGCTGTATGTACCAACTTTTTTTCGTGGAGACCTCTATAGATTAGCTGCTTCAAATTACACAGACACATGGTATTATGAACATCAAATCAAATTGCTTAAATACTTTTCCTCAGAAAAAGAATTTCTATTTATATGGAAAGGATTTCCAACTGCCAACCATGACAGAAATCCTATACCAAAGAATATTGAAAGCCTTTCCTTCGATAATATTTTGTATGTAGAGGACAAATTAATCAAATATCTCTTGAAAACCGATTTTACAATTCACGACTATCCAAGTACTCCATTTTATGAGTCGGTTTTGTCGGGCATTCCAACGCTGTGTTTTTATCATGATAGTTTCTACATAAGAGACACATCCAAAACATACTTCGGCAATATTCTTCAGAAATTTTCAAACACCGATCAAGCAATAGATAGTATCAAGACTTTTCTAAAATCTAATTCAAACTATTTTATTAAAGAAGATGATGTTCTTACTCAAGATGATGCTGCTGTTTTAAAGCCTTATATCAATATGTTGAGCTAGATGTTCCGGAAGCAATACATCATACTCCAAACTAATATATTGTATTTCCATATATTTACATTATTTTAATACATAATTAGATTTATTATGATTAAAAAAACATTATATATTATTAATAAAACAGAATTTGCTAGAATAATTGGAATTGTATTCTTATCAATAATACTTTCTTTTTCAGAAGTGTTAAGCGTTGGTATTATATTGCCTATAATGGGATTATTTCTTAATCCAAATCTTATAGAACAATCATCAATATTAAAATACTTTTATACAGTCAGTGGTTTACAAAACCATACTTCATTCCTAATCGTAATGTCAATTACAGCAATCGTAATATTCTGTTTAAAATTGATTTATTCCATCATTATTCAGTTTCGGTTGCAGCGTCTGGTATGTGCAATTGATCTGAGACTTAAATGCGATATTCTAGACTATTACCTCAGCAGAGAATATGAATTTCATCTAATTAATAATTCTTCAACGCTTTTTAAAAATATTATCGCAGAGATTAATAATTTTACTACTTATATAATTATGCCTTTCATTCAGATGACCTCTGAAATATTAGCCATATCAGGTATTGCCATTTTTATGCTGATTCTCTATCCCAGTATTACTATTTTACTAATGTTGTTTGTAGTGCCAAGCATGTTATTAATAAATATTATGATGAAAAGAAGATTGAAAAAATATGCAAAAGATAAGATACTATTCTCAGAAAAATTTTATAAAGTCGCGTTTGAGTCCTTTCAGGCAATAAAAGAGATTAAAATCTATAATGTTTACAAGACTTTTGTTGCACATTTTCATGATGCATTGAAAAAATACAATGATAGCTATGTAAAGTCTAATACTCTATTAATCATCCCAGGTTATTTTCTACAGGCAACTCTGTTTTCTTCCGTTCTCATAGTCATAATAATAAGCACTTTTTTTAGTATGAGTTATAAAGAAATAATACCCATGATGACAATAATTGTCTTAATTGCATTGCGATTAATCCCTTCATTTAGCAAGATATCTTTAGCAGTCAATTCATTCAATTATTCATTTAATTCCCTGGACCTTGTATATAACATCATTAGAGATTATAAAACAATGCAAGCAAAATCAACAAAGATTTTATCTAATGCTCAAGAAAAGAAACAATCCATTGTTCTTGAGAACATCGATTTTCAATACGAAAGCGCGTCTACTCAAATTTTTGAAAATATTAATATATCTGTTCAACCCTGTAAGACTACAGCTCTAATTGGAAAAACAGGATCAGGAAAAAGTACTCTGATTGACATAATTATGGCTTTGCTTACGCCTTCTCAAGGATTACTTTATTACAATGGAATACCAATTTCAGATTCTAATGCAGTTGAATATCGAAAACAAATCGGCTATGTTCCACAGGATATAGCGCTCATAGATGACACAATATCAGCAAATATTGCTTTTGGAATAGAACCAGAGTTGATAGATGAAAATAGAATAGAGAATATAATTGGATTAACCCAATTGGAAGAATATATTAAAGGCCTTCCGGACGGTGTTTTAACAATGGTCGGTGAAAAAGGTGTGAGGTTGTCAGGTGGACAGAGACAAAGAATTGCACTTGCCCGCGCCCTCTATCTTGATCCTCCCATACTCATTCTTGATGAAGCAACATCTGCCCTGGATATTGAAACTGAAAGACAAATCTACACAATGTTGAAGAAATTGAACAAAACTATCATTATGATAACTCATCGTTTAAGCACATTATGCTATGCTGATATGATTTATGTATTAGATGCAGGTAAAATAATAGATAAAGGCAGTTATCAAGAATTACGCGAGAGAATTACCTACATGAACTACTTGAAACAAGATTATAACTCCATCACAAATGAAAATTCGTAACCGTTCAGGGGGTACCCTCTTGACATCAATAAATCAAATGAAAGAAACTCACGACAATGAATAGGTTATCAGAATGATGAAAAGCTTTACAACGCGAATGGCATCAGCCTGTATGAACCGGCACGAGAGAAGGAGGGGATTTCCCTGTCATTCGGGCTTTGACCGCATCAACAAGGAAGTCCATAAGCTTGATGCTTTGAAGCCGACAGGTCTCAGCAACCGTGAGAATGCGTTCTACAAAACGACTGCCGGATTCACTTTGAGTTCCAAAACTGCCCTTTCTCCAAAGCACACCTTTTCTCAAAGCTCGTTCTGCGGCGTTATTGGTTGGTTCAACACCTTCAACAGAAACAAAGGTCCACAGAGCTTTCCAATGCCAGAGGATATCTTTACACATACCTTCGGTCTTTTTATCTCCGCACTGCAGGCCACGAGTAAGAAGTCTTTTCATTCTGGCTTTAAGGGGAACAAACTCCCTCGTGAGAGCCTGCCGGGTTATTTCTCCGTTTTTAAAGCGCTCCCACAGGTCGAACATCCGTGTTTCTTCAGCCAATCCCCACTCGCCAATAGACTTAGCTTCGCCTCCCAGGGAAACCATCTTTTCGAAATCCCTTATCAGGTGAGCATGGCAGATTCCTCGGCGCTCAATTGGAAAACACCGGTAAGCCTTCCACCGATCACTCCCTACAATACCCTGAAAATCACTTCCAAGAAGCTGGAGAACAGCATCTGCACCACGTTTATAGTTGATATGGAAAATGGCCAATTCTGGAGTCACAGCGGACCAGAGCCAGGCCCGCTGTTTACCTTCTTGCCACCCAGTTTCATCAACATTGACAACAGGGGCCTTGGAAGCAATATCTTGTATCTCTTCAACAGGATCTTCTATCGCAGCACTGATAGTTTGCTCGATTGCGCACACACTCCCAAGAGAGAGCTTGATGCCAAGGATATCCTGAAGAAACTCTTCGGTTTCGCGGCGACTGAGGCGGTATCGCCCCGTGAGAAGAGCGACAGTAGCTTGCAGGCCAGGTCCGAAAGGACTCCAGGTCGCACCATCTGGGAGCTTTGCACGTGTCACTTTTCTGCACTTGGGGCATCTCATTGCGTGCAGCAGATGCTCCACAATTGCAGCAGCCAGAAGCGGTATATCTATGATCTGATGACGAAAGGTATCTACCAGAAGAGCAAGCGGGTTATCCTTCAGAGAAGTGCCACATTTCTCACATTTTTCTGGGTAATGATGTTCCGTTCGGGTATCGTTATCCTTCGGCATAAACTCTCGATGGTGACCGGGATGGCCCTTCTGCCCTCCCTTTGGACGACCCGACGGGGGTTTTTGTTGTTTGGGCTGTATCCAGGGCGGATCAGAGGAGGGAGGCTTCGACGAATTGGAGGAATTCTCTCCCAATCGGCTCTTGAGGACCCGGACCTCATCTTTGAGAGTTCGATTCTCAATTTCAAGCTCAGATATACGTTTGATAAGAGTGACAAGAAGATCCTTAACGGCAGGATGAAGTGTTGCCAATGCTTCCAGCGGGAGCGACTGCATCTGATCTTCTTTGTGCCCAGATTTTTCTTTCATAGAGAGATATTTCAACAGAAAAGTGAAATATCATGCAAAGCATTAAAAATTTTCTAAATTCAGGGAGAATGGTTCAGCAGTTCCTGGGAAGGGGCTGAACGGTTACGAAAATTTTAAGGCATCATAAATCTATAGGAAAAGAAAGCTTATAATTCATGTATTCAAGAAAAGTAATCTGCAAATATCCCTGGACCCACTTTGAAGTCAATAATCCCAATGGCAACGTCACAATGTGCTGTGATAGCATTCAAATTCTTGGCAATGTAAATCAAAATAGCATTCTCGAGATTTGGAATGGAAAAGAATACCAGAAAATAAGGAAAGAAATGCTATTGAAAGGGGCTCATTCCGTCTGCTCGTCCCATTGTGCAGTTTTGAAGGGTTTTAAATCATACCAGAATCTTGATTGGTATTGTGGCGTTGACAATAATTCAATTTTATTTCAAAATGCTGATAATAACGAAAAAGAAATCCAGACAAAAGCTGTCTCTCTTGAATCAAAGCCAAGATGGATGAGATTTGCATACAGCCATGTATGCAATTTGAATTGTTACCACTGTTATCAGGAAAAAACTCGAAGACAAAATCTATCACTTCCTGACAAGTTTATCAAAGAGGTGTATGAATTCGCTGACTATTATCAGGTAATGTTCTTTTTTGGTGGCGAACCGTTTCTTTATAAACCTACTATAGAATTACTGAAAAGCGGAAAACTAAATCCTTGGTGTCGATATTTCTTTGTTACTAATGCAACTCTATTGAATGATGAACTCTTTTCAATTCTTGAAAACAGGGAAATTGGCTTACTTGCTTGTTCAATAGATGGCGCAAGTGAAAATACTTATCAAAAACTCAGGAAGGGTGGTTCATGGGATAAGGTATTAATGAATCTTCAGAGAATAAGCAGCATGAAATCAAAGAAAAACTTCGTTTTCTCAATCGCATTAACAATAAATAGTATTAATGCTGGCGAACTTGAAAACTTTTGTGCATTGGCCCTTTCCCTCAATGCAGAGCCATTAATAGCCCTAGTGCAAAATCCATTCGGAACACTAGCATTTCAGAAGAAATATCTCCATTTTGATAATTCAATGTTATCTCAAATCTTGGAACAGATCGATCGCTCAATTCCTCAAATCAATGAGAGAGGCTTTCAAGACGCAGTCATCATCTGGGAGCATACCAAACAATCTCTGTTGCAGCATAAAAAGGACGGGAATAATCTAATAAAGTTCTATATTAAAAGAAAAATGTATGATTTCTACTGTTTAGCACCCGACCCAATAAAAAGATTAGCTAAAAAAGTCATCAGTTCAGATAAAACTTCCAAATGATTAACATCACACCCAATTCAAACTTCCGCTCTTTATGCGGCGATTCACACAACACATCACAAACAGAAGAATATAAAAGATACCGAAGTGCCTGGCTTGAATACCCTCAAAAATTCCATCTTGCTGAGTTCCCCCTCAATCTGGATATAGAAATCACGAGTCGCTGTAACCTTCGTTGCACTTTTTGTGACAAGCTTCCACTTCTTGGGAAAGACAATATGGGAGATATGGATTTACATATATTTAAAAAAATAATTGACGAAGGGGCCTCATATAAACTGTGTGCCGTTAAGCTCAGCTACCGTGGTGAACCTCTACTACACAAAGATGTAGTTACTATGGTAAAATATGCCAAAGATAGAGGGATCCTCGATGTGTATTTCAACACAAACGGGATGCTTCTATCAGAGTGTTTATCAGAGCAGCTCATAGATTCAGGTCTTGACAGAATTTCAATCTCGATAGAAGGAACTGATCCTTTGAGATTTGAAAAAGAGCGAATTGGGGCTAAATTTGATAAGATAAAAAGAAATGTGGAAAGACTATATACTGCCCGAGAACAGAGAGGTGTTAAACATCCCAGAATTAGAATACAGACAGTCACACTCCCGTATATCGACCTTCAGGAATATTGCACATATTGGAAAGCTTATTGTGATGAAGTCGCAGCAGTTGATTATAAAGACGAAACAGAGAGGCAAAGAGATCTTGTTTATAACTGGGCATGTCCCCAACTCTGGCAACGAATGACAATTGAATGGGATGGGACTGTGCTGCCTTGCAATAATGATGATGACAGACTGCTCTCACCTGGCAATATTAAAGAAAAAACAATATTTGACTGCTGGCATGATCCTGCCGTTGAAAGAATCCGAGCACTTCATCGCGAAGGAAAATCTCATCAAGTTGAAGACTGCAACGGTTGCCCTTGGAGAACTGCTCAAATAGAGAAACTTCCACGTACATAAATCTTTTGAGGAACCTATAGATGAAGCTTGCAATTTCTCACATAGCCTGGCCTTTTCAGGAAGAGAGTTTCTTTCTGGAAAGAATTAAGGATTGGGGATGCTCGGGTCTGGAAATAGCTCCAAGCAGAATCTGGAATGAGCCATATTATTCAAGTTCACAGGACAGAAAAGAGTATCTTTCAATTATCCAAAAAGCAGGTCTTGAAGTCGTCGCCATTCAGGCACTCCTTTACACAAGACCGGATCTTGGTTTATTCAGAGAAGCTGAAACAGAAAAAGATACTATATCATATTTACAAAAACTTTGTCTCGTAGCACATGATATTGGCGCTAAAATCATGGTTTTTGGCTCACCTTCTAACAGAAAAAAGGGAATAATCCCAATGAATGAGGCACTGGAAAGAGCTTCCTCGTTTTTTTCCATTCTTGGAAATACTGCCAGGGAACTGGGTGTCTTTTTTTGTATCGAACCATTAGGGCCTGCGGAAACAGATTTTATAAATACTCCCCAGGAAGGTCTAAAACTGGTCGAAATGGTAAGTTGCAAAGGGTTTGGACTCCACTTGGATTCAAAGGCCTTAAGTGAAACTGGAAGTATATCAAAAGAAACATTTCTATTAGTAAAAGATAAGCTCAAACACTTTCATATAAGTGAGTCAGATTTAACAGAGATTAACTCCACAGGGAGAGTTGACCATCAGCAGTTATCTGAAAATCTTAAAGAGATTGATTACAAAGGTTACGTCAGTATAGAAATGAAAACACAACCCGGTCACTTCCATAAAATAAAAAGAAGCATCGAGTATTCATACTCTACTTACTTATAAAATTAATAAATTAAGGTGAAAATATGCGCGTTTTAATGCTCTATCCAAATATGCATGGCATGAATATGCTGCCTTCTGCAGTGGGATTATTTATTAGTATTCTTAAATCTCATGGACACAATGTAGACCTTTTTGATTCAACAAACTGGATAATACCAGAAGAACAAGATTTCAACAGCGATAAAGAAAAGGAAAAAAATCTCAATGTTCGACCTTTTGACGATTCGGTATTGAGATCACAGATCAGAACAACTGATGTATATGAAGATTTTGAGCACAAAGTAAATGAATTTAATCCTGATCTTATCGCAGCCTCTGTATCGGAAGATATTTTCCCCATTTGTATCAGACTTCTGAAAAGAATAAAACCACTTGGAATACCCACCATTCTGGGGGGCGTATTCCCCACTTTTGCACCTGTAATCTGCCTTTCTTACGAAGAAGTTAATATGGTTTGTATAGGAGAAGGAGAACTTGCATTGCCAGAACTCTGTAAGAGAATGGAAACCGGGAAAAATATTGATAATATTCCTAATATTTGGATCAAAAACAGAAGCGGAATCATTAAGAATCCTTTAGGCCCTCCAGCAGATATTAATTTAAATCCCCTTCAGAATTTAAGTTTATTTGACGAATCCAGATTTTATAGACCTATGCAGGGCAAAGTGTGGAAAATGCTCCCGGTAGAAACACACAGAGGTTGTCCATATCTTTGCACTTATTGCAATTCGCCTTCACAATCAAAACTCTATCATAAAGAGAATAATACTAGATATTTTAGAAAAAAAACCTTTGATGCTATTAAAAAAGAGCTTTTGTATTATAAAGATACGATTGGAGCCGAAGCATTCTATTTCTGGGCAGACACTCTAATGGCATACACAGACAATGAGTTCGAAGAGTTTGTCGAAATGTATTCTGACATAAAACTGCCTTTCTGGTGCCAAGCTTTTCCTGAAACTATCAATGAATACCGGATAAAAAAGTTTATGGAAGTGGGACTATTTCGACTTGCCAGTGGTGTCGAACACGGAAACGAACAATTTCGATCAAAAATATTAAAGAGAAAGGTAAAGAATTCCACAATGGTGGAAAACTTCAAAATTCTTAACAAACTTAATCTGCCTTTCAGTGTTAACAACATTATGGGCTTCCCCACAGAAACAAGAGAACTTGCAATGGATACTATCGAAATTAACAGATTCATTGATTCAGATAGCGCAAATGCATATTCATTCAGTCCCTTCCACGGAACTCCATTGAGAAAAATGGCCGAAGAACTGGGATACATAGATACATTGACTATTGCCAGGTCAGTGACAAAACCGACATTACTGAAAATGCCGCAGTTTCCACCTGATTCAATAGAAGGGTTAAGGCGATGCTTCATTCTGTATACTAAGTTCCCCAAAGATAGATGGAAAGATATCGAAAGTGCGGAACAATTTACTCCAGAAGGTAATCGCATATGGTCATTGCTAAGAGATGAATGTGCCGAGAAATATATGAAATTCAATGAAAATTAGGTGAAATATATGGATATTCATAAAGTTGTGAAACCACATATTCAGACCCTTCATCGAACCAAAGACACTATGGATGACAGACTCGATTACCTCCGCCTTGATAAGAACGAACGTTTACTCCCATTTAATCACGATCTTTTTGAGCAGTTTAAGAGCAGTATCAGATCTGAACACCTTTCTGCATATCATGAACTCGGAAGTTTGTATAGAAAACTTTCTTCGTTTCTTATGATCAATGAAAATGAAATACTGCTCACGGCTGGCGGAGACCTGGCAATAAAAACAGTTTACGAAGTGTGTGTCAAAGCCGGAGATAATGTGATTATTCATGCACCTTCCTATGCGATGCATAAAGTATATGCACATATGTTTCAGGCAGAATTGAGATTTGTCAATGTAGATGAAAACTTTTATCCTGATATTGAAGAAATGCTTAGAAAAATAGATAAAAAAACCAAGCTTTTTGTGATGGAAAACCCCAACGGATTTGTTGGCACACCTGCATCAATCGAAAAACTCGAATATTGTGCAAAAAATCTCATTGAATATGACATTCTTCTTTTTATAGATGAGGCCTATTATTATATTCAGAACAAAGAACCCCATGTTGAATCTCTTATCAGGAAATATCCGAATATAGTTATTTGTCAAACGTTTTCCAAAGCTCACGGACTGGCTGGTTCGAGAGTAGGATATATTGCTGCAAATCAAAATATGATGCAATATCTATCGAATGTGCGTCCTGTTCATGAGATTACAGGTCTATCAGCCTTTGCAGCCGAATGGGTAATTGATCATCCAGAAATTATCAATGAATATACTTCATCTATTAAAGTAAGTAAACAATTTCTGTTTCAGGAATTGGAAAAACAAAATCTTCATTTTAAAGATACTGCAGCAAATTTTATTCTTGTATTTCTGCCAGACGAAGGAAGAACAAAAGCCCTCAGGGCCAGACTGAGGAATCATAAAATACTGATACGACGGCCCTTCGAAGAGTCCTATTTGAATGGATGGACACGAGTCTGTGTCGGTTCATTGGATGATTCAGTGATATTTATTAATGCTTTAAAACATGAACTCAAATAAAACAGACAGAGAAAAAAACAAGTGCTGTAATGATAAGCGCTGCTTATTTTACTCATCTTACGAACCACAGCAGAGTAATTTTACTACTGTAACAGAAGAAGTGCGTGAGGGGAAAGGTCTCTGGGAGCGTTGTGAAAGATGTGGTCTGGTAATAAATCGCACAGGAGTTGAGCCTTCTGAATCAAACAATTTTTATAATACCGAATATATTAAAGATAATTCCTATTCAAAAGGCTCACTACTTTCAGCAAGAGAGCATTTTGAAGAGCGCCTGCCATCTATAAAGGTAATTGCAGATTTCCTCAAACAATATCTGAGAAATGACATGAAAGTACTCGAAGTTGGTGCCGCAACTGGTGAATTATTATACCTGATAAAGAATGATGTGAAGGAATGTTATGGAATCGAAATCAATGAACTTTTTTCCGATTTCATTCAGTTGGAATTGGGAATCAAGGCATCTCACACCGATTACCTGAAAATTGATTATGAAGAAAAATTCGATATGATCATTGCAGTCAACACCATAGACCACATCTATGATATTTTGGCAACAGTAGAAAAAATGTACTGGGATCTTAATGAAGGAGGATATTTGTACCTGGAAGTTCCAAATGATAATCAGGCGCTTAAGGAATATCTTCCAGAACCGCAGAGAAAAAGGTTCAGACAGTTTATGTACCAGAAAGCTCATTATTATTCTTTTACATTCGATACATTAAGAAGATTGTTACTTCAACATGATTTCAATATCTTGCATGAAGAATCAAGGCATGATTACTCAATTCTAAATTACATGAATTGGTATTTCTTAGGTGAACCTCAAACAAAGTTGAAAACGGCTATGCTTAGCACAGATGTCCATATAGGAAACACTCCTTTTGAAAATAGCATTAACAGCCTGTTTGCAGAATTCAATGAAAGTTTCAAAAATATTATGAGAGAATGCATGGTAGGAGAGACTCTTTGCATATTGGCTAAAAAATAGTTTAAAGAAGATGAGAAAGTGGTACAAATACTATATTGATTGCTCCAGAAAAGGGGTTATACAGGAAAAAATTGATGAAACATTCAGCGATCACAAAAAGGGGATGGGAGGGTATAACTCAGACGAATTCTATTCAGACAAGGATTCCTTTTTTAAACATTACTTCTGGGGATATCATTGTAATAGATTAGAATACTATTACGATTTTATAACGAATCATCTTGAAAAAGAGAGAATTATCTTCTCTGTTGCAAGTGGCCGATGTACACTTGAACTGAAACTCATTGACGAAGGTTACTTCATTAAATGTTCAGACTTGGATATGATTGACTGCTATAATGAGACAAAAAAGCTCTTTCCAGATTTTGAATTACTTAAACATAATATCCTTGAGAGTCCAACTTTAAAAACTTATGATGCATTTATTGTTATGAGTTTGATCTATCTTTTTGACAACGGGGATTTGAGTACATTTTTCAGAAATGTATATGATAGCTTAGATGATAAAGGAGTATTGATACTTGATTCAGCAGGTTCTCCAGACAACTTTATCTCATTTCTCGTGCATGAAGTAATTTTAAAGTTTGAAACAATTGCGAGGAGAATCATCAAATATTTACTTGAGAAAAAAATGTATGGATTTGTGATAAAACACTTTGGTTATCAAAGAAACGATAGAGAAATCATCAGGTGCGCTCATGAAAACGGCTTTGAACTGGAACTGCAACAGAACTATTCCTTAATCAATGATTTTCAAAGAAGTGGCATATTAAGAAGACTGATTAATTTACATAGAATTTTTGAGATTATATTTATGCACATCGGTAAACACTATCTTCCCTATATCCGGATGTATCGGTTTAAGAAGATAGAAAGGCCGCAACAGATGTAAATAGAATTTATGTATCATAGCCCTTTTTCGAGTTGTACAATTCTTTAAAAATATGGAAAAAGTACTTTAATTATGAAAGGATAGTTACATATGATTTCTGCATTATTGCTTGGAAGAGAAGGGAGCGTTGGATTTCCCGATAAGAATGTCTACCCTTTGCTTGGAAGACCTATGATGGTATACCCGCTGTTAGCGGCTCTTCACTGCCCACTGATAGATGAGGTCTACCTCTCAACGGACTCGGAAAGAATGAAAGAAATTGCATTAAATAATTTAATAAAAGTGATTGACAGACCTCCAGAGTTATGCACAAATCAAGCCCTCAGCGAAGATGCATGGGTACATGGTTATCAATGGATTAAAGAACAATCCGCTCAAGAGATTGAGATGATGGTACTGCTGTTTTGTAATGCACCAACTATCTCTTCCGAATTACTAACTGAAGGAATTGAAAGGCTTAGAAGCGATAATACACTTGATTCTGCTGCTACAGTATCAGAATATAATATGTTCAGCCCAGTGAGAGCAAGAAAAGTCAATTCTGAAGGAATTCTCGAATCATTCATCCCACTTGATATTCTTGAGAACCTTGGAAAGGTTGACAGTGATAGAAAAGCGATGGGCGATGTGCTTTTCGCTGATTGTTCAGGTTTTGTTGTCCGACCACATTGTCTTGAAAACATACACGAAGGGCTGCCTCCTCAAAAATGGATGGGAAAAAGAATTGCACCAATAAAAAATTGGGGAGGACTCGACATTGACTATGAGTGGGGAGTCGCTCTCGCAGAACACTGGTTGAAAAAGCATGGCTTTACTTCAGAGAAAACACCCTATGATAAATAAGAGGTATTAACAATGAAAGTTGTCGTTTTTGGAGGCTCAGGCTTCCTTGGAAGCCATGTCGCTGATTGTCTGACTGAAGCAAATCACGAAGTTAGTATTTTTGATATCAATGAATCACCATTCATCAGACAAGGCCAAAAATTGATAATTGGTGATATTCTTGATTTTGAACACGTTCACGAAACAATAAAAGGCAGTCAGTGTGTTTATAACTTTGCCGGTATGGCCGATCTCGATGATGCCACAACAAAGCCGATAACATCTGTTTCTCTTAATATCACAGGAAATGTTCATATACTTGAAGCCTGTAGACTTGAAAAAGTCAAACGTTTTGTATACGCCAGCACAATCTATGTTTACAGCCAGAAAGGGGGGTTTTATCGATGCAGCAAACAAGCTTCAGAGCTTTATATCGAAGAATACCAACGCAGATATGGACTTGATTATACCGTTTTGCGCTACGGCTCCTTATACGGATTGAGAGCAGATGATAGAAATGCCATTTATCATTATCTCAAAGAAGCGACAGGAAAAAAATATATACATTGTATGGGTACAGGAGACGAAGTTCGTGAATATGTAAACGTAAAAGATGCTGCGCGTCTAAGTGTCAATATTCTCAATGAAGAATACGCAAACAGATATATCATAATAACCGGTCATCATCCAATGAAAACAAGAGACATGATCTACATGATCAATGAAATACTCGGCGGAGACCTCCAGATTGACTTTTCGGATAAATCACATCCTGCTCATTATGATTACACACCTTACTCCTTTACACCAAAAATTGGGCAAAAACTTGTTGATCACTGTTATATTGATATGGGCCAGGGACTACTTGAATGCCTGGATGAGATGACAACACGTGATCGCGACTAATAAAGGTGATTTAGCATATGGAGACAAAAGAGAAGACTCTCTTTTTTGTTTTGTCATCAATCTCTCCTGATAATATAGTACGACTTTTCCCTCATGACGAAAGCATAAAATGGATTTATTGTGGTCGAAACTATATGAGGATGAAATCAATTGAAAGTGCCCTCGGAGAAAGATTTCACAGGATAGACATCGCCTCACATTTAAACAGACTTGCTGACGAGATCAGAAAAGAGTTCATAGAATGGATGGATGATCTCAACAGAAATAACTCTCATACCTTTATGTGGTGGCTGGGAAATCTCTCTTCAAGGAATGTATACTCGAGTAATCTTTTTCTTTATAGCTGTTATATCGAACTAATTACATCTCTCTACGATAATAACGAAAATACTCCCAGTCTAATAATAACCGAATCTTACGCCCTTGCTCAGGTTCTAATTCAATGGGCAAATAATAGGGCGATTCTTTTCAAAGCTGTAACTGCACCATTTGAACACACTTTGAAAAGGATACTTTGGTGGCGCGATACTCTTCTAAGGTGGCTTGGCTCTTCATTTAGAATTTTTTCACGATATTGCGCCGCTTTATTCAGCATTTCCTCAAGAAAAGAATTACCTGAACATCCGATAATCATAGATACATTTGTCTCAGACTCCTATATTTCAAAAGACGGCACTTTCACTGATAAATTTTTCCCCTATCTTCACCAGTATCTTGCTGACCAAGGCGAAAAAGTGTTGATCCATCCCGTGTTAGTCAATGTCGGATTCAACTATTTTACTATTATTAAGAATCTGAGGAACGGTTCTTCGCATTTCCTTATTCAGGAAGACTATCTCACCGTTTTTGATTATCTAGAGGCATTGTGTTACCCCATATATATCTTTCTGCGAAAAGTAAAAAGCAGAGATTTCAGGGGAAATAAGCTTGATCCTCTCTTTTCAGAAGAAGAATCGGGAGGCAGTATAGCTTCTGGGATCCAAGCGTATCTTATGTACAGACTCTTTTACCGTTTAAAAAAGAAAATCAACCCTAAATTACTAATCGATTGGTACGAAAATCAAATAATCGACAGAGCTGTCATTGGTGGTTTCACACATTCATATCCGGAGAAAAAGACCATAGGAGCCCAGATCTTTATCAGTTCTGAGAATGACATTAACCTATTTCCCTCGAAAAGTGAGATAGAATCACAGGTCGCTCCTTATATGATTGTTACTGCAGGCGAATATCAGTCATCAATAATAAAAAAGTATGTTGCCGACATTCCCTGTTCCATTACAGCTTCGTTAAGATATCTACATGTTTTCGATGATGTAAATAATAAAAATCCCGTCAAAGATGATCTATTTACCTTGTTAGTTATACTCCCACAAAATATGGATTATTCTCTCGAGATTCTCGACTCTCTTACTAATTGTCTTCCTGAAATAAAACAAGATATTCGAATTTTAGTAAAAAACCACCCAACCGTAAGTCCGGAAAGAATCATACGTGCTTTCGGAAATTCCAGATGGGACAAGAAATACATTTTTTTCACAGATACTATCGCCAATGCATTGAAAAGAACCAATGTGGCTCTTTCATCAAATTCAAGCGCCATAATTGAAGCACTCGCTTTGGGCGTTCCAACAATATGCTATGTGCAACAGTCCCAACTCTATCATGATCTTCTTTCTAGAATCAATGCTCCCCATGCTTTTCTTTGTTATTCACACATGGAACTAAAAGAACAGATTACTGAGCTTTTATCTATTTCTGAAGAAAAGATAGCTTCCTTCAAAATACACGGAAAAGAATTACGTGATTATTATTTTACTCCGATTAGTTCTGAAATACTTGCACCATTTCTACTGCCTTTAAAAGGCGGATAATATCTAAAATAATTGACCAAATCATTATAATAATCTAATACTCTATGGAACTCGAAAGTCTATTTACTTGCCCCTTATGCAAACAAGACATCGTAAAGTATGATGAACTTTACAGATGCCAACAATGCAATGCTGAATATCAGATTGTTCAGGATATTCCAGTTTTCTCGAATAATAGTATCAATATTGAAAAGAGAAACGATTTTTGGAACGAAGGTTGGCTTCAAAGAGTTGAGGAGGGAGAAATCCCATTTTTAAAGTTGAGCGATGAAGAACTTAAGGAAGAAATTGAAAATAATATTGTCATTTCACAGAAAGCGAGTCATCCACTTGTAACAGATACTCAACCTTTAGAGGGTAAGACGGTTCTTAATATTGGATGTGGTGTTGGAGAGGCCCCGATATTCACCTTAATGGGAGCCTCTCAATATATTGGACTAGATTTCAGCTTTAATGCTGCTAAATATAGTAAAGAGATCATCAAAAAACTTAAAGGCAGTGGAATAACCGCCCAAGCCCACGCAGAACTACTTCCAATAAAAAATGAATGCATAGATTTGGTATATTCAAATGGTGTATTACATCACACTCCCGAAACTGTCAAAACATTGGATGAGATATACAGAGTATTAAAGCCTGGAGGTAAAGGTGTAATAGGACTTTATTCCACATATTCTCCCCACTTTATCAACGAAAAAATATTTGGAAAAATAAAGCTTTTTCTATCTGATCAAAAGAAAGGGAACTGGTACAGTCTGAGTGAAAGAGCCTGGATGACTGCTAATCGAAAAAACCCCTGGACTAAAACATATAGTAAAAAAGAGTTGATACTAATGTTTTCAAAATATCAACTTACTGACTTCAGTCTTAGGAAAATGGGCTTTGATTGGGCAAATTCGCTACCTTTAATAGGAAAATATTTAGATAAAACTATAATAGGCGAACAATCCAGAAAACTATTAGACTCAAGTTTGGGTAGTATGTGGATTATTACCTTCATTAAATAAATAAGTAAACAAATAAGCAATTTTTTGAAACCTCTAAATCCTGTTTGATCATAGAATTTCCATTTCCATTTCGCTTTCTATTACTGGCAAATCAAAAATACTGCAAAGGTAGATGACTCTACAAAAAATTTGTATGTTCTCAAAAATAAAAAAGAGTGTACGGATTTTATCTTCAGACAGAGATATACTAAGGTATGTTCTTTATGCCGCTTCACATCCGGCGATGATACTCAGCAGTTTGAAAGAATCTGAATCATCAAACACTTGGGAAAGCCCCCATGTACAAGGAATTACTGACCCCGATCAAAACCTGAAGACAGAATTGCCAGCAATTAATCTCCCTTTACAATGGAAGCACAATTCTAATGAATTTCCGAAACAACTGACCATAAGGCTGGCGACAAAGAACCTTTTCCTTGGTAGTCTTCGATCAATCAATTGGTTTGACACCTGGGAGGACAGAGAAGACGAGGCCGCTCTACACAGATTTTCATGGGTGCTTCCTCTCATTTTGGATCTTGCAAACGAGGGATTAGACGGAAATCTGGTGTGGAATACAATAGCTGCGGCTATTGACGATTGGTGTGCAGTAAATTCGAATATTGCATCTGGTAGAGAATCTTGGCAATCGTACACAGTATCAGAGAGAGCTGTTAACTGGATTATTGCTTTTCTATCCTGCAACTCCGAGCAGATAAAGAAACAATCACTAAGAGAAATCCTTGAAAAACAGGCACACCATATATTGAATAATCTCGAATACCATGGTGAGCTTCTTACCGGGAATCATTTAAGTAATAATGGAAGGGCTGTCTATCTGACCGGCCTGGTTTTGGGAAATTCCATGTTTATTGAAAATGGGAGAACCATACTTACCAATGAATGTCAAAGATTATTCACAGAACCTCACTACTTACGGGAAGGTTCCAGCCACTATCAATTCCTGATCACCAGAAATTTCTGCGAAATTTTATGGTTCGCCCAAAAATACTCAGATGATGATATGGTTCAAAAGATGATACCAATTGTTTCAGCACTGGATGAAGGATGCAAATTTTTTCTAGTAAAAGAGGAAACCGGTAAATGGAATTTACCCCTCATTGGCGACATCTCGCCAGACTGCACTCCGGAGTGGCTGCTGGGAGTTCCCTGGGTGAGCTCTCACTTGACTGATAAAGAAGTGCCTGCAGGAAATCCTCCATCGCGAGGGTGGCATTGTTTTTTCCTGGAGACTCCTAATACTACTTCAAATGCCTCTGTCAATGGGAATAGGGCAAAGAGTGGTAATGAGTGGGCCAGAATTGACAAAGACGAATGGACTGTCTTCTCTCATGTCAATCCTCACGACTATCCTATCGTTGCAGGCCACGCACATCAGGATACTGCGGCATTGTCTATATTTTATCGTGGGCAGCCTATAATAATTGACTGCGGACGCGTGCATTATATAGAGGATAATCGAGGCCAACGAGGCAGGGACTGCTGGGCGCATTCAATTGCAATAATTGATGATTATAACCCTTATATGTATTTTCGAAAATTTTACCCGCGAGCCTTTATTGAAAATAGTAGGAGGAAGATTCCGAAACTCTTTGTGAACAACTCCGTATTGAGCATTGTGCACGAGGGATTTTCCAGAATTAAGGGTGTTGGAGCGTATCGGCGAAACATCACATGTAAAGAGCGAACTGTAGAAATACAAGATAGTATTGCAGGAGAAGGGATTCATAAAGTAACGATCATATTCCATGTTCTGGGGAAATTGCGCGAAAGAGATAAAGATATCATCATAGAATCAAATAACCTTATCTTTACTTTAACTTCACCGAGCGATGTCATGCAAAGAATATTATACTACGGTCCCTCCAGGGATTGGAAATTCGGGTGGGCTTCTTTTCAATATGGCCATTCTGTAGATATATCAACCGTTGTATTTTCAGGAAAACTCGCACTGCCCTGGATTGGTTTAACGGTTGTGAAGAGAGAGTTGCAATAATGTGTGGTTTTCTGGGTATCTATTCCAAGGGCGAAAAGACTGATGTCAACCTCGATTCCTTCATGAAACTAATCAATCATCGTGGCCCTGATTCCACTTCCTTTTATCATAATGACAGCAAGTCATTAAGTATGGGCTTTGCAAGGCTCTCAATCATCGATCTTGAAACCGGAAATCAACCTGTATTCAATGAAGACAAAAGCGTTGTCGTTCTATTTAATGGAGAAATATACAACTATCAAGAATTGACTGCTCAATTGAAAAAAAGCGGTCATCATTTTGCAACCAAAGGGGATTCAGAAACCATTGCACATCTCTACGAAGAATATGGGGAGGAGTTTCTTCAGCATCTTGAAGGGATGTTTGCCATCGTTTTGTGGGATGAGAAAAGAAAAATTCTTTATCTTGCGCGTGATCGCTTTGGTATCAAGCCGCTCTACTACTATAATAAAAACAGCCATCTGATCTTTGCCTCTGAGATCAAGCCGATCCTTCACTTTCCCTCAGTGTCCAGGGAGTTCTCTGATGATGCCCTGTCGCAATACGTTTCTTACGGATATACTCTTGCACCTCATACAATTTTTAAAGATATTAAAAAAGTTCTTCCCGGGCACTATTTCACAATAACAAAAGATACGATTATTGATAAAAAATACTGGGATCTCAATGCGCCTCAGTATTCAGAGAGCACACTCGAAGAGACAAAATCCTCGATACTGAATCTGTTTGACCGGTCCATACAACTCCATTTGAGAAGTGATGTCCCACTCGGCGCATTTCTCTCAGGAGGAATAGATTCAGGTCTTCTGGTTGCAAGAGCTACGAAATTTTTACCGTCTCTGAAAACTTATACTCTGAAATTCGCAGACAGCTCACTTGATGAGAGCTCACTTGCTTCTCTTGTGGCAGAACGCTATGAAACACAACATCAGTGTTTTACTGTCGAATCCAAAGATCTTTGCAATATGCTGCCCAGTATTCTATGGTACTGTGACGAGCCTCTTGCTGATTCGGGCGTTCTCCCCAACTATATTATCTGTCATCTGGCTAAGAAAGATGGCGTGCGTGTAGTTTTAAGTGGCGCTGGCGGTGATGAGCTTTTCGCAGGATACACTTACTTTTTCCCCACAGCAATGGAAAAGCGATTACTGAAATCTCCGGTTCTGGTAAATGGTATTTCAGTTTGCACTGATTTCTTAAATCCAGAGCTTGCAAGAAAGCTGAGAAGAGCACTGTCATATCATTCCAGGCCTGCTGAGCATTATGTAGGGCACGTCACCGCTACATCTTTAAGAGAAAGAAATCTTTTACTTAAGTATAAAAACTCTAACGATACTGTAAGAAAGGAGTATTTCAATTCCTTTCAGGGTGACTTTTTAAATGCCAAACTGTATTCAGACATCAAGACCTATCTCACTGAAGATCTGATGCTCCTGACAGATAGAACCACAATGGCTCATTCCCTGGAAGGAAGGGTCCCCTTTCTACATCATCCCTTTGTGGAAAAGGCAATGAGCATCCCATCGGAAATTAAAGCACCTGGTGATGAGAGAAAATGGCTTCTTAAGGAGATCGCTAAGGCTTTCCTTCCAGAAAAGATTATACACGCTCCTAAAAGTGGATTTAATTCACCCATAAATCAATGGACAAAAGGTCCCCTCGGAACATACATAATCAGCCTGCTTTCCACTGAAACAGCACTGAACAGACCATGGTGGAATAGAGCATTTCTTAAAAAATTCGTCAAGAAGGATAATCTAAAGGGACGATATTGCCATGTACTCTTCATGCTCTTCATGCTTGAAATGTTCTGCAGAATTCACAGTGACAGCTCTTTTAACTCACCCCCTGCTACTTCAATGGAAGACTTTTTATGAATGAAATTAAGATATCAGTGATAATCCCGGCTTACAATCTAGAAAAATATATAAAAAAAACTATGGAGAGCGTCTGTCAGCAGACGGTTTTACCTCACGAAGTGATTGTGGTAGATGATGGCTCCACTGATACAACCGTGAGCATTATTCAGAAGATTATCAGTGAAAATAAAGAGGGCTTAATTAAAGTATTTTTTCAAAGTAACCTTGGTCCCGGCGCGGCAAGAAACAGAGGTATTCAAGAATCCAGTGGCAATTGGATCGCATTTCTGGATGGAGATGATAGTTGGCTCGATACAAAAATTGAGAGAGTATATAATGCTATTGTCGAGAATCCTGAAGTTACTATAATAGCTCATAACCGATATGACGTAACTGAAAATGGAAATGAAGTATTAAGAGAGCACCATAATAAATATAGGAAAGCGTACCCGCTTTTACCTCAACTATTCAGGAGAAACTTTCTTACTACAAGCACTATTACAGTGAAGAAGGAAGCTGTAATAAATGCCGGCATGTTCAATACAGAACTTTCATCTGGACAGGATTATGATTTATGGCTTAAAATTGCTCCTTTGGAAAATCTTATAATATTACCCCTGCCTCTTACAAAATACATAATCAGGGATGAGAGCATTTCCTCTTCAACACTGAAAAGATACCATTGCCTTATGAGAATATATAGATATCACGCCCCAATTGTGGCAAAATCATATGGAAAATTACTGACAATTTCACTTTATATTCAAAATCTAGTTTTAGTTCATTTATTAGTACTTTCGATCTTATTGAAGAAGTGTAAAATTAAACAGTTTTTTGAAGTTCTTACCAGGTTCCCTGTCGAAATAGTGAATGCATTGCTTCTCTAAATATTCAATAGATATTATTAGGATTGCAACATGAAATCATATAGTAAAAGAGTTTTAGTAACTGGTTCTGGCGGGTTTATAGGAAGCCACCTGGTTGAAGCTATTTCAAAAAAGAGTTTTGCCATCCAAGCCTTCGTCCATTACAACTCATTCAACCGCTGGGGATGGCTCGACTATCTCCCAAAAGATCTTAAGGACCGCATTGAAGTATTTACAGGTGATATTCGTGATCCCAATGGTGTACGAGAGGCTATGAAAAACTGCTCTATAGTCTTTCACCTGGCTGCGCTTATCGGTATTCCTTATTCTTATCACTCTCCTGACACTTATGTAGATACCAATATTAAGGGAACACTAAACGTTCTTCAGGCGGCAAGAGATTTGGGTATAGAAAGAGTGATTCATACCTCAACAAGTGAAGTATATGGCACTGCCCAATATGTGCCCATCGACGAGCAGCATCCCTTACAGGCTCAATCTCCTTATGCAGCAACAAAAATTGCAGCAGATCAACTGGCGCTCTCATTTTATCGATCTTTCGGAACACCGGTGACAGTAGTGAGGCCTTTCAATACCTATGGCCCCAGACAATCTGCCCGTGCAATTATACCTACAATCATCTCCCAAATATTAAGCGGTAAGGACAAAATAAGCATTGGCTCAATTCACCCCAAGAGAGATTTGAACTATGTGAAGGATACGGTGAATGGATTTCTTGCAGCCGCAGAGAGTGACAATGCAATTGGCGAAATTATCAATATAGGCAGTAACTTTGAAATCTCCATAGGAGATCTGGCAATTCTGATCGCTGACGTTATGGATAGGAAGATTGATATCGTTTCTGAGGAAGCACGTGTTCGTCCTAAAAACAGTGAGGTAGACCGTCTTCTTGCTTCCAACGAAAAAGCACGAAGCATACTGGGGTGGTCACCGGAATTTTCTGGATTGGAAGGGTTGAGAAAAGGCATCAGAGAAACTGTCTCTTGGTTTTCAGATAAAAATAATCTCTCATTCTATAAATCCGACATTTACAATATTTGAGGAGCACTATGGAAGCAGTAATCCTGGCAGGAGGTCAGGGCACACGCCTGAGACCTTATACTGTCATATTACCCAAGCCGCTTGTGCCTGTAGGTGAACACCCCATTCTTGAGATTATGCTGCATCAGCTTAAAACGGCCGGAGTGAAAAAAGTAACAATTGCCGTTAAACAGATGGCAAATTGTTAAAGGGAAAAAAGCGACAGATTCTCAAAGTTCTTGCCAGGTTTCCCACCGAGTTATTGAATGCCATATCCTTTTTGCTATTTCCATGCAATAAATAGACATTGTCATCTGAGTCCCACGAATGAAAAGTAAACTTCTATCGCTCCTTTCAAGAAAGACCTCCAGTGGATTTTTTATACCTGAAATAGATGGATTACGTTTTCTTGCAATAATATCGGTGATATTATTTCATTTAAATGGATATATGATTGAAAGATCTACTGTTATGTTTCTTGATCACCCAAGCTCCAGTCTACTTTACTATATTTTAAGTAATGGAAGTTTCGGAGTTCAACTTTTTTTTGTAATTAGTGGATTTATTCTTGCGTTCCCTTTTGGTAAATACTATTTTAAAGACTGCGCTAGAAAAATTGATTTGAATCACTATTTCCTTCGAAGAATTACTCGCATTGAACCACCATATATTATTAATATACTTATTCTATTCTTGCTAACTCCTCAAGCAACTAATCTAAGTTATAAAGAGCTATTGCCAAATTTATTTGCCAGTCTCTTTTATAGTCATAATATTTTTTTACCTGACTCCAGAATGATTAATAGCGTAGCATGGTCGTTAGAGATAGAAGTTCAATTTTATATCATTATGCCGATAATTGCATATCTATTTGGAATTTCAAATAGGTTCTCCCGGCGAATCATAATTATTTTAATTTCCATTGTTTTTCAATTTTTTCAATACTTTAAGCTCGTACCGCCTCCAATTACTATAATGAATTATGCCCAGTACTTTTTAATTGGATTGCTATTGGCTGACATATATATAGTTGATTGGAAAAATATGCCCAATAAATATTGGTTTTGGGATATCATTGGCCTTCTAATGATGATTTTACAAATGTTCATCTTTAGTTCCACTGTATTAACTGTTTTCTTTTCGCCTTACATAATACTGATCTTATACATGAGTGTTTTCCAAAGCAAATTTATAAATAAAGTCTTCACAAATATATGGGTCATTACTATAGGCGGAATGTGTTATACAATATATTTATGGCATTATCAGATCATTTCATTACTTGGTAGATTTACTAAATATCTTGCATTTACCAAGTATTATTCGGTGAACATCTTATTACAATCCATAATAATTGTTCCTATTCTTCTCTTGATTTGTTCGTTATTATTCATTTTATGGGAAAAACCATTTATGATAAAAAGCGCCTCACATAAATAGTAAATTTTATGTTCAGCAATGATTTAATTTCTGAGATTTTTAAATGAAAAAAAACGATATACGAATTGCTATGTTGAACATTACAGGTACGAATATCAGTGGTGGGTATAAGAAATATTTACAGGAAATTATTCCCAGGCTTTTAGCCTCTGCAGAAGTCGGTTCACTTCTCTGTGTCATCCCTAAGGGGGTATTTTCAACCGGATGGAAGCCTCAGGATTCGAAGTTTGAGTTATTCGAATATGAAAATGTCAGTTGCCCATTGATTGAACTTAAAAATTATTTAAAGAAGGAGGTTGACAGGTTCTCTCCCGATGTAATTTTTATCCCGACAGAACGCTATTTTAAGTATAATAATATTCCCATAGTAAATATGATTCAAAATATGGAACCTCTCAAGTATAATGATATAGGGAATCCATCAATTGAGGTCTTAAAAAATTTATTTAGAAGACATATATGTAAAAGAGCTGTCAGGAATTCAGATCGGGTGATTGCAATATCGAATTTTGTTCGAGAATTCCTTATAAATGAATTGAAAGTCTCTCAGGATAGTGTAGGTCTTGTGTATTTAGGTTCGAAAGATATATCAGAAAACGAGGAACTTAGACCCGATATCCCATCATCTTTGTTAGAGCAACCCTTTCTTTTTACCTCTGGTACCATTAGACCTGCAAGAGGTCTAGAGGATATTATTAACGCGATTGATGTGCTGAAGGAAGAAGATTACTCACATTTTGGTCTCATTATTGCAGGAGAAGTGATCCCTCTCATGCGAAATTACAAAAAAAAATTACAAAAACTTATCAACCCGACTGCTATTTCCCGTGTGTGGTGGGGAGGAAAACTTGTAGAAAATGAAATGATGTGGTGCTACAAAAACTGTTCTCTTTTTATAATGACTAGCAGGGTTGAGGCTTGTCCCAACATTGCTATTGAGGCGATGGGTGCGGGATGCCTCTGCATCTCTACATTGAACCCTCCTATGCCAGAAATCTTTGGTGATGCTGCTTTTTATTATAACTCGGGGAATGGTCAGGAACTCGCGGAACTGATCACAAAGACTTTAAGACTGGGTGACGAAGAAAAGGCTGTCATGAAAGAAAAAGCACGAAAAAGGGCTTTGCAGTTCTCTTGGGATGTAACGGCAAAAAAAACATTGAATGAGCTTAAGAAAGCTGTAGAAAATGCAAAGCGGAAACAATATGGACTATCTTGAGACTCTTGGGGCAAACCTCTTTCCAGGAGTAAGCAAAAGAAACCTGTGGCGGGTCTCATGAATAAGATTGGACACTAAGGTGTAAAATATGGTTGACTACCTCAAAGAGCCCCTTTCTTTCAAGATAAAAAAGCTGCTGAGATATGTCCGGCTCTATGGGCCCTACAGGACTTACGTAAAGGGGCTCGGGCAGTATCATATGAAAAAGCATTTTGATCCACTGCCGCCATTTAAAAAAGAGTATTCATCAAGACAGAATATTGCTATCATTGGGTGCGGTAACTATGGATTTACCAATATTGCTTTTTTTCTGAAGAACTGTTTTGGAAGTGTCATTGCAGCGTGCATGGATGCTGATATTCACCGGGCTGCTTCCCTGGCACAACGCTATAAGGTCCCATTCTACACTGTTAATGCAGATGAGATAATTGAAGATCCAAATATCTCCCTGGTATATATCGCATCAAATCATTCTTCCCATGCTGAATATGCCATTGCTGCTCTTGACAAAGGAAAAAGTGTCTACATAGAAAAGCCGCATGTTGTCAATGAAGATCAGCTTTTACGGCTCTGTAAAACCATGGAAAAATCACAAGGAAAAGTTTTTCTCGGCTTTAACAGGCCGGGCAGCCGTTTTGGCCAAATAATTCAGAAAACACTTGACAATGAAAAAGGGCCTGGGATGTACAATTGGTTTATAGCAGGTCATGCAATCGACCCAGATCACTGGTATTTCAAGCCGGAAGAAGGCGGCCGGGTACTGGGCAATCTATGCCACTGGACAGACTTTACATTGAGGCTTGTGAAAGAAAAGACTTATCCGATAAAGATAACACCGACACGTGATGTAAAAAGTGATTGTGATATAGCTGTCACATATGCATTCGGCGATGGTACGATAGCAGCCATAACATTTTCTGCAAAGGGTCACACTTTTGAAGGAGTGAAAGAACGCTTCAGTGGCCATAAGGGAAACTGCCTCCTGACAATGGATGATTTTGAGCATATGACCATAGAGATTATTGAAAACAAGAGAATCTACAGGAACTTTTATAGAGATCACGGCCACAGGAGCAATATTGTAAAAGCCTACCAAAACGTAATCTACAATGAATCATATGATAGAGAATGGTGGCTATCACACATATGGAATACTGGATGGCTTTTCCTTAAAACAAGAGAGGCCCTTGAGCGTAATGAGATAATATTTATAGACTCTTTTCGGGAATGTGTGAAAGAAATGAACTGATATCAGTCACTCTGGATTTTCCACCTGCAAAAGGCAGGTGGAATGGAGAAAACGTAGAAAATTTTCCAACAAATTATAAGCCCAGTCTTATAAAGGAGGTAAGATATGACTATGCGGCACATAATATGGATATCCCTGATTATTTTATCGATACTATTCAACTGCAGTTGCACCACAAAACCGGAAAACGTCCAGGAAGAACTGAAGAAGCAGAACTTCACCTACGACGCCGACGGCTTCCTGAAGAGCGTGGAAGACGACAAGATCGAAGCCGTCAAGCTCTTTCTGAAAAGCGGCATGAGCGCTTCCTCCAGAGGAGTAAACGGAAGAACCCCTCTTCACTCTGCAGCCAACTTCGGCCGCCTCGAGATAGCAAAGCTCCTCATAGAGAGCGGGGCTGATGTCAATGCTCAGAATGGTACAGGCGCAACGCCGATGTTTCTGGCTGTTCTCACCGGCCACAGAGATATAGCAAAGCTGCTCGTCTCAAGAGGGGCCGACGTGAACAAAAAAACCAAAGATGGCAAAGCTCCTCTTTCAATGGCCCTGGAGCAGGACGATCCTGAAATGCTTGCCGTCCTGATTGAAGGCGGAGTTGATGTCAGATCAAAAAAAGAAGACGGCTCCACAGTTCTTCACGAAGCTTGCAGTATTCCAAAGTTCCCGCTTGCGGCAGTCAAACAGCTCGTGTCAGCCGGAGCAAAGCCTGATGTCAAGAACAAGGCAGGCTTGACTCCAGTTGATATTGCAAAGAAGGCAGGCAACAAGGAAATCGTAGACTATCTGATCGCTCTCGACAAGAAAGACGGCGCAAAAGGCTCGGAAAAGAAATAGGATATCCAGTTCCATTCACGTTGAGAAGAGCGCCTCAGCCTTTCAGCCAGGCGGTCGACCATTCGCTCTCTCGTGAACTGCGATTTTCCCTTGATTGCGTTGTTTATGGCTTGCACGACAGGGCGGAGAGGTCGGGAAAAACGGAAGCACAGAAAAAAATGCTCTGTTTTGATGGATTGGCCAGTTAAACTTTTTGAAACCGATTATCCTTTGCTTTCGGGCTTGATGCCGAACCATCTGAATTTTATGGCATAGAAATACCAGTGGAGATAATGCGGCAGCCAGGCCCAGATCCGGAATCTGCTCTCCCCGGCGGTCCTGTCCCTCCAGGTTGACGGCACCTCGGTGATCTTTCTGCCCATTGCGAAGGCTTTAACGAGTATCTCGAGACCTATCTCGAAGCCGCCTGTGCTCTCTATAGTGACGCTGTTGAGAAGAGATGCGGAGTACATCTTGAAGCTGTTGGTTATATCGTGGGTATTGATGCCGGTGAGAATGTGAAGAGATACACCTGCAGTCCGTGTCATCAGTTTCTTCAGCCATGGACCGCCGATTTGAGCTCCTCCTTTCATATACCGTGAGCCGCATACCACATCGTATCCTTCTTCGATTTTTTCGGCCATGGTATCAACTACTCTGAAATCATCGGAAAAATCAGCCATCACCACTAGGCAGGCGCCATCCTTCACGGAATGAAGGCCTTTTTTCAGGGCATTCACCACGCCCTTGCCATAGTCGTTTTTCAGAAGGTATATGGAAATGGCAGAATTTTTTCTGGAATATTCCTGCACGGCCGGAACTGTATTGTCCTCATCAAAATCATAGACTATCGTTATATCGTGTGAAGTCTTTACCGACTTTTCAATTTCTTCCAGAGTTTTTATGATCGAGTCCTTTTCATTGTAAACAGGTATGACGATGTGCAGTTCCATTGGCTTCTCCCTCCATCATGTTTACTTCTTTCTAAAAGGGACAGACACCTTCCAAGTTCTATGGCGGTGATGCTTTGAAGGAGAAGAGGTCAATAAGATGAAATACTTGTAGAAAGGATGTGTTTCGTGCAATCTTCGAATCAGAATACATATGATATATGCGTTGTGGGAGGTCTCGGCCATGTTGGCCTTCCTCTTGCTCTGCTATTCGCAGATGCAGGAAAAAAGGTCGTGGCATATGACATCAACACAAAGACAATCGAAACGGTGCTGGCCGGGAAGATACCGTTCCAGGAGAGAGGAGCGGAAGAGGTGCTCGGCAGGGTTCTGGGCAGAACCTTTTTTGCATCTCCCGACAGATCGGTAATCGCAGAAAGCCGATATGTCATCGTCGTGATAGGAACGCCTGTCGACGAGCATCTCAATCCAAAATTCACCCTGTTCAGGCGCTTTTTCGACGAGATACTCGATCTCATCAGAGACGACCATCACATAGTTCTCAGAAGCACTATCTACCCGGGAAGCACGGAAAAGATAAAAAAATATCTTGAATCAAAGGGCAGGAAGATGCGAATCTCCTTCTGTCCCGAACGAATAGCACAGGGCTTCGCCATGGAGGAGATCAGGGCGCTCCCGCAGATTATCTCCGCTTTCGATCCAGAATCGATGGAAGAAGCCAGAGAACTCTTCAAGCCCATCACGCAGGAGATCATAGAGCTCACACCGATCGAGGCTGAGCTGGGAAAGCTTTTCACAAACGTATGGCGCTATCTCCAGTTCGCCACTTCAAACCAGTTCTATCTCATCGCCCTGGAGAACAACACTGATTTTTACAAGATTTACAGGGCAATTACACAGGACTACCCAAGAATCAAAGGCATGCCGTCTGCAGGCTTTGCTGCAGGTCCCTGCCTTTTCAAGGATACTATGCAACTTGCCTCATTTTCCAATAATACTTTCTTCCTGGGCCACTCTGCTATGCTCATCAACGAAGGGCTCCCCAACTTCCTCGTCGTGCGTCTCAAGAACAAATATCCCCTGAAATATATGACTGTCGGAATACTGGGCATGGCCTTCAAGGCAAACAACGACGACACCAGGGAGTCATTGTCATACAAGCTCAGGAAGATCCTTGAGATCGAAGCCAAGGAAGTGCTCTGCACAGATGTCTACATCAAGGACGAAAGCTTCGTCGAGCCTGAAGAGCTGATAAAGCGCTCGGACATAGTGATCCTGGCCACGCCACACAGTGAATACAGGAGCCTGGAGATTCCATCTGACAAGGTTCTGGTGGATATATGGGATTTCTTTGGAAAGGGAGGTCTGTTTTAATGAAGATTCTAGTGACCGGTTCAGCAGGTTTTATTGCCGGATATCTTGTTGAGGAGCTTCTCAATCATGGCCACGAAATAGTGGGAATAGACAACTATTCGAAGTACGGCAAGGTGGAGAAGACCTATGACAGGCATCCCGGCTATCACTTTGTGGAAGGCGATGCCAAGGATACAAAGCTCATGAAAGAGCTGATTAAGGGTTGCGATCAGGTTGTGGCCTGCGCCGCCATTATTGGCGGGATATCACTTTTTCACGAGCTGGCATATGATCTGCTGGCGGAAAACGAGCGGATCATAGCTTCCACTTTCGACGCGGCTATCTGGGCTTTTAAAGAGAAGAAGCTTTCAAAGATCAATATCATCTCTTCGTCGATGGTTTTTGAAAGCACTGCCCTGTACCCTACCCCTGAAGGCGAACAGTTCCGATGCCCACCTCCACTTTCAACATACGGATTCCAGAAGCTCGCCTGCGAATATTTTGCCAGAGGTGCCTGGGAGCAGTACAAGCTTCCATACACGATTATCAGGCCTTTCAACTGCATTGGAACCGGAGAGAAGAGAGCGCTCTGTGATAAAGAAGTGTTCTCCGGGAACATCAGGCTGGCCATGAGTCATGTAGTACCTGATCTGGTGCAGAAAGTCGTGAAAGGCCAGGATCCTCTGCATATTCTCGGGCAGGGGAATCAAATCCGCCACTATACATACGGAGGCGATCTGGCGGAAGGCATAAGGCTCTGCATTGAAAGTGATAAGGCTGTCAACGAGGATTTCAACCTATCAACCTCGCAGTCGACGACTGTTTTGGAATTGGCTGAGTTGATCTGGAGAAAGGTAAATGACGGTAAGCCATTCCGTTATGTCTCGGATCAGCCGTTCAAATATGATGTGCAAAAGAGAGTGCCAAGCGTCGAAAAGTCAGAGAAGATTCTAAATTTTAAAGCCTCAACATCCCTTGATGCGGCTATGGACGAAATCATTCCATGGATCAAAGCGCAGATAAATATCGGAGGGATTTGATCTTTTACTATCTGGAAAGAGATTCCATGATTGAATTAAAGGAAACCTATCAAAAACGTTTTGGCAAGGAAACCGAATTTAGAAAAAGGATGTATGAGGTCCTCTGCAAAGGATTTTTCCAGAAATATGTACCGGAAAACTCTACAGTGCTGGATCTTGCAGCAGGCTATTGTGAGTTTATCATGGAGTTGTTGACGTGATCTTCGTGAGCAACTTTTTTGAGCATCTTCCCAAGAATGAAATTATACTAACCTTGAAAGAGATTAAAAGGCTCCTGAAAAAGAACGGCTCGCTCCTGGTGCTCCAGCCCAATATCCGCTACTGTTACCGTGACTACTGGATGTTCTTTGACCACATAACCCCTCTCGATGATAGAAGCCTATGTGAGGCACTTGAAGTGGAAGGGTTTACCATTAAGGAATGCCGTCCTCGTTTTCTTCCATATACTACTAAGAGCCGGCTTCCGAAATCACTATTTCTGGTGAAAGTTTATCTTCTTCTCCCGATCCTGCATCATTTTTTCGGCCAGCAGGCTTTTATATGGGCAAAAGCCGAGTAAATGCTTGGCGATGATGAATATCTCACTCATTGTTTATCTTCACCAGGCTGTGTGCCTTAATAAAGCTGCCATCTTTTACAGTGACACTCTGTCGCGAGACTGCGCCGCTTCCGAAGAAGGTGTCATTGCCGATTTTCACTTCACCGTTCACAATGGCGCCGGGGGCGATATGGCAGTTGTCACCGACAACAGCATCGCGCTCAACAATTGCTCCTGTATTTATTATGCAGTTTACTCCTACAAAAGCTGACGCATTAATTACTGCCTGGTGCATGATCACCGTACCTTCTCCTATGAAGGCATGCTTTGACACATATGCATTGGGTGATACAATTACCGGGAACTTTCCACCGCAGGCTTTTACTTTCTGAAAAAGCTCCTTTCGCCTCACAGGGGAGCGAATCTGTCCTATGGCAATGACGAAATTGATGTGCTGCTGAGCAAGCTTTTTTATCTCATCATCAATGGCGATGATCGGATAGCCAAGCACAGATGTGCCTACCTTTTCTTTGACGTCAACAATCCCTTTGATCTCGTAGATACCTTGGGCCTCAATGACATCTATGACTGATTTGCAGTGTCCGCCGCCTCCGATGAGAAGTATCTCTTCGCCCATTAATTTTTATACCTCTTTACACTTTTGTAATCATCTCTTTTATAGGACAACATATAATGACCTGTGTCCTCAAAAAACAATGCTCCGTCATAAATGAACAGCAACCCATTCACTTTCGCAGAGCGAGCGAATGGCTTCTCTTTCATACTTTACGAGAAGCCCGTATATAGTTCGATTCCTTCTCTGATAATCCTTTCAATTGTGTACAATTATAACGACTGCAGAGGATGTGGAGCCGAGGAAATGAGGTTGCTGTAGCACCACCAGAAAGCTCAGACGCGGAGGAGTCAACATCCCTGGAGGCCGCGCAGTGACCCGCGAGCTGGCTCCTTTCCAAATGCCATGACTTCAGCTTTTCAAGCTTTTCGTCGGAAAGCCCGGTAAGCCTTTTCACCGGCTCCACTTCTTTTCTCAGCACATCGACTACTCTGCCTAAAAATTCCGACAGCCTCCCTCTCCCTACTTTCATGATCGGTAAAAGTAGTTAGCATTTAACCCATTGACACCATCACCCCTCAGGAGTGCATATCTCATCATAAATGTTAACATTTTTTCCCAGATTTTAATATCACCGACACATTATCGCAATATCGTCGCTCTATACTGATTATGACAGAAAAATTCCGGCCCGGAGAGGCTTTCTTATCAGTAAAAATAATCAGGAGGCACTTTTCCATGACAGAAGAGCGTGCTATAATTAAGGTAGAGCAGGAGGAAGCTGACAACCGGAAAATCTACGGCTTTCTCAACGATGTGGCGTTCACGTATATATTCGGCAATGAGGGTGACTCCAGAATTCTTGCATGCCTTATCAACGCCCTCTTGAGCCTTAAAGGGAAAGAGCGCATAAAGAAAGTAACCATCGAGTCGCCTCATCGACAGCGTAAGTTCATTGACGAATACGGCGCCGTCTTTGATCTGAAAGCCAGCGATGAGCAGGGCCGCCTGTACAACATTGAGGTGCAGTTGGCTCGACATGAACATTTTGAATCACGTATTCTTTATTATCTCGCATCTCTCTACAGCAGTCAACTCAAGGAGGGAGACAAGTACAGCACACTGAAAAAGACAATTGGCATTTCAGTGGTCGACTTTATCATGTTTAAGGAAAATCGTGATATCGAAAATACCTTCTGCATGACAAACAGAAGATCCCATGAGGTGCTGACAGATATATTTGAGCTTCACTGTGTGGAGCTCAGGAAGTTTCACGAGCAGGAGCCTGGGAAACTGCGGACTCCTTTTGAGAAGTGGCTTCATATTCTACGCTTTGGGAAACAGTATGCCACTGCGAAGGAGCTTCCTCCAGAGTTGAAAGATGAGGAGGGTATAGATATGGCGGTAAAAAGATTGAAGCGTGCAAACAGCAGTCCTGCAATGAGAGAGCGTATGGAGGCCCGTGAGAAAGCCCACCGCGATTATATCAGCTTTGTTCACGATGCAAAGGCTGCGGCAAAGGCTGAGGGGAAGGCCGAAACTGCGCGAAAGATGAAAGAACTAGGGATGGATAGTGATATCATCCATCAGGTTACGGGAATCTCCAGAGACGATATAGAAAGGCTGTAAAAGTAACCTGTCCCGTTGCCCGGACAGCAATTGAGCAATAGTGTTCTTCATGTCAGATTAATCTGCATTTTCGTAACCGCGACAATGTTTATCCTCAAATCGACAAAAACCATGATGGACTGTAATTTTTCTGTATACGGAGGTAACTGATGAAAGAGTTGATCCCCTTCATGATATCATGTTCCGTTTCCTTTTCCTCGAGGACAGGCCACAGAACCTGCTGCTTTTGTTAAACGGCCTTCTCGAGTGTGAGGGGGGGGAGAGAGACTTACAAAGGTACACTCGGCGTACAGAAGCCGTGAATACCTCAATAACAGGCATTACTGTGAAATAGTGACCATAATCTCAGCTGATAAAGAGAATAGGACCTCCCTGATACTCATTGCCCTGGATCCTCACCCGGAATCAGAAGATTATGTTCTGCCGCTTATGCTCGCAGAAACAGAAAAGGTGGGCAGAGAGCATTCTCGCATCTCCGCTGCAGGCAGAGGAATTATCCTTTCGTCGAGTGCATACAATTATTACCGCACGTCAAAAGACAGAAAAAAACCTCTTTTTCATAACCGGCAGATTGAAGGAGGGCACTTCCACCTCACTGTCATCAATCTTTTCAGACTCACCAGCCCTTTTCCTCACAGACCGATAACACCAAGGGAGGAGTGGATGCATTGCCTCAATTATGCCGATATCTACCTCCTGGCAGAGCCAACGTATTCTCTGCCTTCTTTTCTTGCAGGGAGCATTGCCCCGGTCTGGAGAGCCTATCGTCAGGGCTGCAAGAAAGAGCAACTCTATTGGAGAATTGAGGAGTATACAAAAGCGTGCCTTGATGAAAATTCAAGACTGGACGATGCCATTAAACGTGCACGCAAAGCAGGTAAAAAAGAAGCCGGGAAATTTCTCAGGGCCGAACTGGGAGCCCTGGGTCTCGATAAAAGTGCTCTCGATACACTTATCTACCCCTTTATCACTCAAAAAGACTCCTGAACTCTCGAGAAGTCGAACATTGGATAAGGAGGATCAGCTATTGAGAAAAAAGTCTCTCCCACCCGAATTAGCCAATGAAGAAAGAATACCTGAAGCTCTTGAAGCACTGCAGAATGCTTTTTCCGATCCTGATGTACGGGCTCTCATCGCACATCGTGAAAAACTCCTCGCAAGTGAGGCCCGGCGCTTTGAAATTGTATGCGAGGAAGAGCGAAAGAACTCCTTTGACGAGACGATCAAAGGGGTTCTGAAAGAAATGAAGGCGCAGGGAATAGACCGCTCATTCATCAATGCAGTAAGAAAAAAGGCGAAACTGAAGGTGAATCGATAGGCAGAGAAGCAGGACAATTGCGAGCCGCCTGCAGGATCGGAACATGAACCTCGACGACATCAGGAGCATCGTCGATTTTCAAATGAAGAGATTGAGGGGATATGATCTGAGCCTCGCTGCAATTCAGTTCCCGGAAAAAGCCTGACAGATATACGCAGCTTCAGCAGTTTCAGATGAAAGAAAGTCCGGGTCATTATCCCCGGAAAGAAGGAGAAGACCTGACATGACAAAAATACCTGAACACATCGAATCTGAGGACACACTCCTTTTTTCAGTAACCATGGCCCTCATGGAAGCCAGCCTGGAGGGCAATGACAGGGAATATTTTCCTATGAGAGACTTGCTGTACAAAGAGGGGTTTGGTTTTCATTTGACTAACTGCCTTCTTGAGATGAAACATGAGGACTTTCAACGTCTGAATTCTCTTCTTACAGATTTGAAGGCGGTTCTTGCAGGGGAACAGTTGAAAACTGCCGATACAGAAGCAGTCGTCACACCTCTTGATAAAGAAACGACCGAAATCAGCTCCACTGATCAAGTGAAAATGCTCTTCTCAAACAGACCAGAGAATTGCAGCTATACAACTTTTGAAAAACATGTGAAGTCATCTTTGAGGCAAATCCTGGAAAAAGCAAAAAGAGAAGGAGCAGAAGATAAAAAAAAGGACATTGACTGGAGAATGCAGTGCCTGGGCTTTCCTCTCCACGCCATTCTCCGGGTAACAGGATACACCCCTGAGATAAAGAACACGGATGATTCCAAGTCTGTATGGCGATGAGAACATTGATGTAAGGTATGAGGTCGTACGTCGGAAGGCTACCATTGGTCTTTCCGGTGATGCTCTACGGCAGGACCGGGAATGCCCTGCCTGTATCGATAAATTCCCTGAAGAGAAGGGGAATCTCCTGCATATCAATGCCTTTCCACGCATCTGCGTCGAGATCTTTTGTGCATATTATATTTATGCGAACTGCTATCTCTTGATCAATGAGGTCTGCAGACTTTATACTCAAGAGTTCAATTATTTTTCAACGCACGATCGTCCTGTCACCTCCAACCGGAGATGCCCCGCAGAGACGCATGGACACACCGCATTACGCCCTTCTCGGCCTGCCAGGTCATTTTTGACTAAATTCCCCCCAGAGGCACACTGAAACGCACGCGGCAGCGCCTCTCAAACCTCTCTGTTATCGTCTTTTTTGGGGTTGACTGTTTTGATTTTACCCTTCATATCTGGTATAATTATATCATGATGTTACAAGAATACTTCACTGAAGAGCCCTGGGAACTGTCAGACATTGACATCCCCTGTCATACAGGAGAATACATGGATATGAGGGATAACGATGTCACTACTTTCGGCGATCCTGACAAAGCAGAAGGCTATCACTGGTATCTCTGCCCGATTGTGGAGAAAATCGAAAAAGACAGGCCTGTCTGCGACGTAGATAAACTGGTGCATAAAATAGTAACAGGCCGATTCAACAGATACGATGCAGCAAATGAGGCCGATTCTTGTATGGACGGGATTCTCCACAAGCGCCTCGCTATCGATCTCAGAATGGGTGAAATGCTGAAGCATCTCAAAAAACAGGGAGTGTCCCATCTGGGATACCGCTCCATCGGAAACTTCTCAGTCGAGCATCTCTCTTTCTCAGGGCGCCTGGCCTCAGAGATGATGCACAGATTTGATGTGCTCTCAACTCTGCCGCTCACCAGAAGCGCGTATCTGCAGTGCGAGATTATGAAGAGCGCTCTGAGATACACTTCCAGAATCATGACGCCGCAGAATGAAGCAGAATGGCTTTCCCTGGCGCAGACTCTTTCGCTTAACGATCTGGCAAGAGAGGTGAGATGCGCAATCGAGGAATCGGTTTCCGCTGCGGACTCGACTGACAGAGGTGGCGAAACTGGTGCGAGCAGCAAAGATTGCGAAGCCGCTGAAAGCGGCGAAGGCTCCGAAACTGGTGAGAGTTCCGCAGGCTCAGAAGCTTACACCGGTGTCGAAGGCTCCGGGATCGCGGCAGGCATCACACAATGTGAGCCTGACATCCCCTCAGAGGAGAGCGATGAAGAGAGAAAAGGCGTGATGATGCACCTCAATGTCCCGCACAAACTTGCACTCATTTGGGATTTCGCAGTTGAGCACTTCAGAAACAAAGAGCATTCCAGCGGGTCTCTCGCAGGATTCGTGGAAGCTCTCTGCGCAAACTTTCTTGCATCTGGTGGCGGGACCTATGGAAATCTTACATCAGCGAATCAGTCACAGGCAATGTATGGGGACCTACCCCTTTTTCCGGAGAAAAACGAGTCAGTCCCCATATTTTACAGCTGCCATATGAGGCCGGAACAGGATCCGAGACTGAATCACATCAACGCTCACGAGCCTCCAAAGCGCGATGAGGGCGGCTCATACGATGACGGGCCGCAGAGGTTGAGGCGGCTGGTTCTTTTTCCTCCTTCCTTTGATGAGATCCCGGAGAGTGTGAGAGATAAGGCTGAAAGACTGATAGAATACGCGCTGATGCGCCAGGCTCTCGATGTGGCGATGGGCAGACTTCTGTGGGCGATGAAGTATCAGGGGCTCTACAGAGTCTTCAACTGCGGATCTATTGAGGAATACGCGATAAAATACTGCGATCTCTCCAAGCCGCTCCTCTACCGCCTGATGAGGCTTGCCGACGGACTGGAGAGGCACCCTCTCATAAAAGATGCATTCGAGAGCGGTTATATAAGCAAGGAGCAGACCCGTCTGATTCTGAGGATTGTCGACACAAAGAATGAGAGAGTCTGGATCGATTACGCAGCCCACGTGCCGACAGCAACTCTGAAAGAGGAAGTTGAGCGCTGCATGCGGATACTGGAATACGATTGCCTGGCTGCCGGATACTACGCTATTCTTCCCGGCTTCCGCTACATCACCGATGACAGGTTCCACGAGCTTCCTGAAGAGATGCAGGATATAATCCGGACAGGCGCGTGGTATCAGAGCCCTTCGATGGTATCGTCGTGGCCGCTCGAAGAAGATGACGAGCAGGACGTGATGGACCGTGACCTGCGCCTGGAGGAGCCGTGGAAGTATTTCGAAGATGTGGATGAGTTCCTGATCTATGAGGCAGAAACAGCCGAGACGAGAGAGAGAAAGCGCCGGCACGATAGCAGGGCAGGTCAGGGACTCACAGGCCAAAGTGACGCAGCAGCCAAGTGTGCGGCTTTGGCAGGCCAAGCGCTCACAGGCCAAAGTGACGCAGCAGCCAAGTGTGCGGCTTTGGCAGGCCAAGCGCTCACAGGCCAAAGTGACGCAGCAGCCAAGTGTGCGGCTTTGACAGGCCAAGCGCTCACAGGCCAAAGTGACGCAGCAGCCAAGTGTGCGGCTTTGGCAGATCAGGAAATCACAGGTCAGGCTGACGTATCATTCAAGTGTGCTGGTGAGGCAGACTTGAATACTGACAGCCGCCGGAGTGTCACATCCCCCTTGTGTGCAGTTTCTGCCGCCTGCGCCACAGAGCTCCCTTCGAAACACTCCCAGGCCGGAAAAACCTCCTGCTCCTGCGGTTCATGCGCCCCCTGCCGCAAAGAAGAGGCTCTGTCCAGAGCCAGAGAGATCTGTACGATGCCGCATGACGCAGACCCTGCAGAGACATTTCTGATGGATATCCTCGCTGATGACAGCAGCTCCCTGAAAGGGGCTGGGATGTCGATCAGATTCTTTCTCCCTGAAGAGCTGTACGAGCTGTGGAACATGATGGCAATGAACTGGCTCATGAAAGTTACCGCAGAGGAAGCGATGGGAGAAGCGGTGGAAAATGCAAAGGATATAACTGTGGAAGAGGTTAATGAGTCGCCGATGCGCTACCTCGGATATGCAGAAGGCTTTCTCGCCGCTCTTCTGCAGGACTACATTCTCACAGAGCGCATTCATCTGAAAGTTTCCCGCAACTACGCAATCCTGAAGCGCGACCACTTCCAGTGCCAGGTTCCTGGGTGCAAATGCCGCAGAAATCTTCAGGTTCATCACATCATATGGCGCTCAAAAGGCGGTGGTGATGAGCACTTCAACCTGATAACTCTCTGCAAAGTTTGCCACAAACACATTCTTCACGATCTGATGGCTCTGAAGATAGAAGGCACCGCTCCCCACAACCTCACCTTCACCTTCGAACCAACTTCCAGTCACGGCGAAGGGCCTTTCCTGGTATATCACAATGGAAGAAAGACAACGGCTCCTGAGCCGGAAAGATGGAGTAAAGCATCAGGCTCGGGAGAGATGTAAAATATGTCTTTTCCGGTTGTATTCGAAGGCTCAGGTATATCAACATCGAGATCATACGCTGTTTTCTCACGCAGATATCAGTCACATAGTAGTTTCCGGAAGCACTCGTCGAGACGATCGACCATGTGCTCTCTTGTGAAGCGGGACTTCACCTGGACCTCGTTGTCCCTGGCTTTCAGTGAGAGATCCTCCAGTCGGGCCTTCAGAGTCTTCAATGCATCAGCAAGCGACCGCGCTGAAGAGGGGTCGAAAACCAGGTTTCCTCCAACCGCGCCGAGGATTTCCCTGCCTTCGCCTTTTATCCCGTACACAACAGGCTTTCCTGCTGACATATAGTCGAATACCTTTGATGGTATCGTCTTTTCCATTGTCTCATCATCGATGAGGGCAAGAAGCAGGGCAGAGCTTTTCCCCATCTCGGAGAATGCCTCATCTTTTGTCACCGGTCCGGTAATAATGACATTATCAAGCCTGTTACCTGCCACAAAACTCTCCATCTTGCCTCTCATGACCCCGTCTCCCACGAAGCGAATCTCGATGTCTTTCTCTCCCGATTCCTTCAACATGCGCGCTGCCTCGAGATAAAGGTCCATGGCCTGGCAGCGGCCGAAGTTACCTGTATACAGTACGGTGACAGGACAATTTCCCGTGCGAGACTTCTCCCTGTCCTCCGGGACAGCGCTTGCCGAGACTCCGTTTGCCGGGACGGCGCTTGCCGAGACTCCGTTTGCCGGGACGGCGCTTGCCGAGACTCCGTTTGCCGGGACGGCGCTTGCCGAGACTCCGTTTGCCGGGACGGCGCTTGCCGAGACTCCGTTTGCCGGGACGGCGCTTGCCGAGACTCCGCTGCCAGTGGCCTCTGGGATTCGGCTGCCAGCGCGGCCTGAGCCGTTTTCATCTGAGTTTCGGCCGCAGTAAGCCTTCAGAATACCGTTGTATATCACCGTGACGGAAGCCGACGGGGCGACTCCGTTGATTGCCAGTGCCATGGGTTTTGAGACGCAGGTTACGAACTTTGCGGCCTTATAGAGATGGCGCTCCATGAGCTTTCCCACTCTGAAGAAGATGCTTCCCTGTGAGATCTGTCCGGCAGACACGGCTGATTCGGGCCACAGGTCGCGGACATCTAAAGTAAAAGGCACACCTTTCAGCAAGGCAATGAGCCATCCGGCAATGGCGGCAAAGAGGGGAGGGCTTGTGGCATAGACCAGATCAGGACGGGAGCGCATCTTGAAGGCCGCCAGTATGGAATGCAGCATGAATGATGTGTAGTGGACGATATAGTTCAGCTTTCCCTTTCCTGTATAAGGGATTATAGGCACCCGCAGCACAGCGACAGCCCTGTCGCCCGCTCCGGAGCCGGAGCCTGACGGCGTCCCGGAGCCGGAGCCTGACAACGTCCCGCAACCTGACATCGTCCCGGAGCCGGAGCCTGACAACGTCCCGCAACCTGACATCGTCCCGGAGCCGGAAACTGCGGCTCTCACTTCTCTTCTTCCTTCAAGATTCCCGGTTTTTCCCCCTGCATCACCCCGATGCGGCACTGCTGTGATGACGGTTATTTTATAGCCCCTCTCGGCCAGCAGATCTGCAGTCTCTCTGATGCGAAAGGCTGCAGCAGTGACATCCGGAGCGTAATACTGTGATAGTATAAGAATATGCGGTTTCTTCTCCGAAGACGGTATGCTCTTCATCGGCTCTCCTGAAAAGCTATTGTATACTCTATTACAGAATCATCTCCTGCTGATACTTCAATACAGTGATTCTCCATCTCCAAACCAAACTCCGGATAGTACTTCGATGGCTTCACCGCCAGGGATGACCTGGCTGCAACAGAAAAGCGGACATTCTTTCCGGACAGATGAACTGTATGATTGTCCTTTTCCGTAATTTCGACAGATGGAGCAAGGTGGATAAGTGAAACAAAACTCCCTTTCACTCTGCGCTTCACGAGTCGGTCTTCTACTGAGAGATTTTCATTCGTAAGCGCCAACTTTCTAGATATCCTGTTCCCTTTATAGTCTTCAAGAAGCGCGGTAATTGCGACTGAATCACCTTCAACAGTAACAACACAGCTGCGCACAATCGCCCTTCTCCCGAAGCGGAAGGCTCCTCCCCACTCTGACTGCTCATGTCCATTTATCCATGCGACATTATGAGCTGCTGTGCCTCTGCAGTACCGCCGAATCGCAGGATTCTGATAGGATCCGCACCCTGAATCGACCACCACTCGCTCCCCAATGAGGGAGAGCTCGAAAGAAAGCGTATCGCAGTGAGAGTGGCCAGGCTGCCAGGCTGGAGCAGGTCCGCAGAGCTTCATGACAAAGTAGTTTCCATCTCCCCACCGTCTTATCTCATAGCCTGAATCTGTCAGGTGATGCACCGCTTCATTCACCTGACCTGACGGTTTTTCACTGATGATAGGATATGCGCTGAGCGCCGAATCACCGAATAATGCCATCGCTCCATCTGGATGAGTCATGAAGCAGCGCCACTCCTCCATCTTTGAAATCAGAGTCGTGCAACGCTTGAAGAGTTCAGTAAGCTTACCCTCTGTGAGTTCCGGGAACTTTCTGTCATCGCCTGTTCGCTCTCCTGCTTCAATTGCTGTCGAAGCTTCTGCCTCGCATGACCGCATTTCCATGGACTGAGCCAGACCAGCCTGAACCACGCCTGCCTGAGCCAGACCAGCCTGCACGCATGCCTGAGCCGATCCTGACTGCGCAGCACCTGCAACCTCCGCACCTGCTTCCGCCGCTCCCGCCAGCCCAGCCCCGACCTGCAACTCCGCCGATCCTGCCTGCGCAGCACCTGCTTCCGCAGCCCCCGCCAGCCCAGCCCCGACCTTCAACTCTGCCGATCCCGCCAGTTCAGCCCCGACCATCACCTCCCTCACCGCAAGCATCGCGAGGCAGTGATACATCGGTGACCGTTCGTAGTGGCCTCCATCAGGGAGGATCTGCTCATCCATCTGGGAGAGGAAACCGTCGATGGAAGCAGTGAGATGTCTGCCTGTCTCCTTTCCGCAGCGTCCGCAGCATCCACAGCGGCGGTAGAGATAGAGCGAAGCTGTGAACAGCGCCTTGTAGTTTTCGAGAAGATGGTTTGCCTGCACGTGAAACTCCAGATCTAACGAGAGCCGCAGAAGCTGTGCCATCAGAGAGTCTTCAAGCAGCTCCTGAAAACCGGGAACTGCGTCTGTATCGTCTCTGTGCTTCTCTGCCCAGTCAATCCACTGAGAAATGCGGTGTGAGATGACTGCAGGCTCCCAGGGCTCCCTGCCTTCGTCATCGTTATGTGCAATCCAGTGAAGCACAAGCGCCGCTGCCTCTTCGAAAGGCCGCTCACGGATCCAGTAGAAGTAGTTCAGCGTATACCGCCAGAGCTTCTCCTGTCGCCGGTCCTCCCAGGTGAAATCGCCCCATTCGTAGTGAGCCTCCCTGTTTAGAAGATTGAACCTGAGCTCAGAAACCGGCGCGAGCCTTGCAAGAAGCTCCTTTGCCCTCTCTGACAGAGACTTTGATGCTGTGATGCGCAGAAAGAGGCGCTTCAGCATGAATATCAGTCGTCCGTACATCTGAACGGGCTTTGCATAAAAGAGTGAAAAGAAAATGGGGGCGAGCTCTTCTACTTTCATTTCCCTGCAGCGCGAAATGTAAATTCAGTTACCTCGCAGAGCTCTGCAAACGGAGTTGGTGACGGTGTTCCGGTTTTTATCGCTTCCACAAAGGCGCGCACAATTCCTCGATGGCCCTTGTCCTGCGACATGAGGCGATCGCCTTTGCCGCCGGGCATTCCATAGAAGGTGAGATTCTTGAAGTTGTCGAGCTGCATGACCTTTCCGTCACAAAAGACTTCCAGCCTCTCCTTCGGGAAGCTTTTATGACCCTGTGAGAAATAATGGATGGTGCCGATAGATCCATTGGAAAAGCGGAGGCCTATGCTGACCGAATCGGATGAGAGAGGATGCCCTCCGGTGCTTCCCAGGTAAATGCTCTCAACAGAAACAATGGAAGAATCTGCGAGGTGCCGGAGAAGGTCGATGAAATGGCATCCTTCGCCGATTATGCGCCCTCCGCCGAAGTCCCGATCCTGTGTCCAGTGCTCCTTCGGAATCGCCCCGGCGTTTACAGTCATTATCATTGAAACGGGACCTGAGCAGTTCTTCAGAATCTCCCTGAGGCGGATCGTATTGGGCGCATGGCGGCGGTTGAATCCCACTGCGAGAATATGTCCTGAAGGGAGGGTATGGTCCCGCCAGGCGGCTTCAATCTCCGAAAGCTCCTCCCTGCTAATGCAGAGAGGCTTTTCCACAAAGACGTTCTTGCCTGACTTCAAAGCCTTCACGACGAGCTTCCCGTGCGTATCGTGCTGAGTTGCAATGACTACCGTGTTTATTTCTGTATCACTGAAAATGCTCTCAGTATCAGTAGTAGCCTGCTCGAAGGCGAATCTGCGGCCGCTGTGAAAGGCGGTGACGCCTCCGGCGCTTGCGATGCTCTTCAGACGAACTGATGCGGCGGCAAATGCCGGTATCAGCGTTGAAGTGGCGAAACTTCCTGAGCCTATGAACCCCACCGTCACCGATTCTTCAGATTTGCCGGCCTGTGACGGCTCATGGTGAAACCGCACCGTATGTTCAAGACAGTGAGGAGATGAAGGATATTGCAGCAGTATTCCCAGCGCCTCACCTCCGGAAAGAACTTTTTCATATGCATGATGTGCATCTTCAATATCGAATCGATCGCTTATCAGCTCACCGGTAACGATCCGCCTGTCCCCCATGAGCTGCAGCACCGCTTCAAAGTTGCGCTGTTCTGTCCATCTGACATAGCCGATGGGATAATCCAGACCCTTTTTCTCATATGCAGGGTCATAGCGCCCCGGCCCGTATGAGCAGGACACCTGGAACGAAATCTCCTTTTTGTAGAAATCATCCCTGGAGAGGTTCAGGCCCACAACGCCGAGCAGCACGACCCGTCCTCTGGGGCGGCACATCTGCGGAGCCTGCCGGATCGGATCGTTGCTGGTCGTCGATGCCGTAATCAGGACACCGTCCACGCCATATCCATTTGTGAATGAGAGGGCAGTCTCAACAGGATTGAAGCCTTCAGTGATTACGTGGGCTTCTGCACCGAAGAGGCGCGCATGAGCTGCTTTTTTGTCGTCAAAATCGAAGCCGATCACTCTGCAGCCGTTGGCTTTCAGTATCTGAACAGAAAGCAGTCCTGTCAGGCCGAGCCCAATTACGGCTATTGATTCTCCGAGTGTCGGATCTATGAGCCTTATGCCCTGAAGCGCAATGGCAGCTACCACTGTGAAGACGGCAGTCTCGTCATCGACATTTTCAGGTATCGCCGCGCAGAGGTTTGCCGGCACGCAGACAACGTCGGCGTGCGGTCCGTTGGAGACGACGCGATCTCCTGCCTGGAAACCCTCCACGCCATCCCCCACCTCCCGCACCACGCCGGCGTGGGAGTAGCCAAGCGCAACAGGCTGATCCAGCCTGCCCCTGACGGCGTTGAAGGCTGGCACCACCCCATCTGTCCTGACCTTCTGCAGAACCTGCCTGACCTTTTCAGGCTGCTTCATGGCCTTTTCTATCCATCCAGCCCTGCCGAACTGCAGCAGCATTCGTTCTGTTCCAATAGAGATGAGGCTTTTCCGCGCTTCAATGAGTAGATGACCTGGCCGCACGAGCGGAACCGGGATATCCGCTATTTCTATCTCACCTGTCTTGAGGCTTTGCAGTATCTGTTTCATTGTGAGTCTCCCACCATACTGTGTCGGGGAAGCGGAGCCCGGCGGCACCGGCACACGGTGAGCCTCCGGCAGTCCAGGGCTGATTCACACTCCCTGGCAGTCCCGGCCTGATTCGCACTACTCCGGCAGTCCGCTGCTTCTGCGCATTGACTGCCCTACATCATGGTAGATGAGTTTATATACATCAGGCAGTTTTTCCTGCATCTCCCCAGGAGCGCCATTTCCCGGAAGCGGGCACGTTTCGATTTCAGCACCTCTGGAGTATCGGTGAGAATATTGCCGATATGGGCCAGTTCATGCTCCCCGCAGCAGACACGCACATTTCCCATGAAGTCAATCCACGATGAGAAAAAAGGTATGGAGCAGCTGCCCTGCCTGGACGCATCCTGCGCCTCGCCGATCTTACCTGTCGTGAGAAGATCCTTCGGCATTATGATGAGCTTTCCTGCGGCAGTAAGCGCTTCAACTTCTTTCCGGATGTGCGCGGCGAGTCTTTCTATCTCATCCGGAGTGATAGAGGTAAGACGCTCCTTTTCTATCTCCAACGGGTTGTTATTGTGTTTTTCATCCACCTTGAACGAGCGGAACTGTGCCGTATCGACATCATAAGTGTTGATGAAGCTGACAATGCTGTCAAAAGAAAGCACGTTGGTTTTCATAAGTATGGTGTTGATACGGATCCTCGGCAGGGAAGAGCTCTTCGAGCGCTTGTAGTCACGAAGCACGGTCAGCTTTTCAATCACCCTGTCATAGCGCGATCGGAACATGATTCTGTCATAGTCTTCTTTTGTGAAGCCGTTCATGGACAGTATCACCTCATGTATGCCTTCATCCACCAGAAAGTGAATGAAATCGTCTCTGAGGAGGAGGCCGTTTGTGGCAAAGGAGATGAAAGGCGCACCGGCAGACTTTGCGACAGCAAGATAGTCCTCGAAGTGAGGCGTCATCAGAGGCTCATATGAGCAGGACAGATAAAGAAAACGAAGTCCGCGCCTGATAGAGCTCATCACCTTTTTAAAATCATCGAGAGAGATCATCCTGTCTGCGGTGCACTTCTCAGGCCTGTTTGAGCACATGATGCATTCGATGTTGCAGACGTCGTTGGTGTCCATCCTGACGAGCTCTTTGCTGACCCCCAGACTCTCGGCGAAGGTCAGAGCTGCTGCGCGGAGCGCATCGTTACCGAGGAGATCGTAGAACCTCTTAAGCTGTCGTAATTCCATATCGACATCGTACCTGCACGTTCACTGTCTTTTCACAAAAGGACTTTCAACTGAAGGGGAGAAAGTAGGATCTGACATTTTGATACTATCTTCTCTTTTCGGAGAGCCATGTCCTACCTCGAGCAGTTTTATCCGGAGAGCCGTTTCGGCGGCTTTACCGACATCGACGGCACTGTGCTGTTTTATACAAGGGTACAGGCTCTCCTTTCACCAGAATCGATCGCAGTTGACTTTGGATGCGGAAGAGGTGCCTGGAGAGAAGATCCGGTAGAGACCAGAAGATCTCTCAGGATGCTGAAAGGGCGCGCGGCCAGAGTGATTGGCATAGATGTGGATGAAGCTGGAAAAGAGAACACCTGCATCGATGAGTTCCGCATGCTCCGGGCCGGTGATGACAACTGGCCTGTCGATGACAGCTCAGCCGATCTCTGTATCTGCGACAACGTGCTCGAGCATCTGGAAAAACCTGAGCTCTTTTTCAGAGAGGCTGGACGAATTCTGAAGGCTGGAGGCTGTCTCTGCATAAGAACGCCCAATGTCTGGAGCTATATCGGCATTGCGTCAAGGCTGATACCGAACCGTTATCACGCAGGCGTTGCGGCAAAAGTGCAGGAAGGAAGAAAAGAAGAGGATGTCTTCAAGACTTGGTACCGCTGCAACAGTGCCGGCACCGTTAGAAAGATGCTTCGAAATCACGGCTTTCTTGGCATCGTCTACGGCTATGAGGCAGAGCCGTCGTATCTCTCATTCTCGAAGCTCGCCTACTTCTTCGGAGTACTTCACCAGAAGCTCTCGCTTAAATCGATTAAGCCGTCGCTCTTTGCCTTTGCAAGGCGCTGCAGATAGTGCTGCGATGAAGAATTAACGGCCAGCCGGGGCATCTCGAACACTCCTCAGTCGCATAGCATCGAAGAATCTCACACTTTCCTCAACCCCATTCCATAGTAGAGATTACGCAGAAGCTCATCTATGGTGTAGTTCCAGTAATCCTCCATATCGGAAAATTTATCCTTGAAGCCTTCCAGAGGAAGCGGCCAGGAGACCAGCTTCACATCTGTATCTCTGAAGTATTTACGGGCGCAGAACATGGAGCGCCTTGAGTGAATCGGATCGGTTATTATCAGAGCACTTTTAAAATTGCATGAATCATAGTATTCTCTCAGCTTCTTCATCTCATCGAGTGTGCTGACAGAATCCCTGAAAACAACAGTCGATGATGTATCGATCCCCTCTGTTTTCAGCATTGCTTCGACGAGAATCTCAGGATATGTCTTCACCCCGTATCTTTCCAGGGCTTCTTCCTCCCACCTGTCCGGCTTTGCCATGGCTATGACGAAACGTCCCCCATAGCCCTGCTCATAGAGATTCAGAGCGAAAGGCACCCTCCGCTTTTCACTGCCTCCGTGCACAAAGATGATATCGCACTTTTCGAGGTCGTTCCGCACTGTCAGCCATCTGGCTGCCATATCCGCCAAATACGGTGCAGTGATGAAAAATACCAGAATCGCAGCCAGCAGAACAGCGGCAATGATGACAATATGCCTGACCTTGATCTTCAGAGTAAGGTTTTTCTCAAACATCGCAAAGCACCTGTTTATCTAAATGCAGAAATCAGCTGATACATTTCGGAAGCCCTGTCAGTATTTCTTACAGCGGCAGATCCATGGCAAGCAGAAACATCAGGAGACAGGGTTGGTGAACGCTCTGCGCCAGCACGAGAAGATGATTGACAGAGCCTTTCCTTATCAGAGACAGCTCATAAAGCTCCCTGTCGACAGACTGAGCCTGAATGCCTTCTCCGGACATCTCCCTGAATGTGAAAAAAGCCCTGAAGGCATCGCCAAAGCGCCTCTGCTTCCGCAGGAGCCTGCCCAGACAGAGATGAGGGAGCGGATCGGATTTATCGCACGCTATGGCCCGGCAGTAAGCCTCTTCAGCAGCTCTGTGCTCTCCGAGACTCTCGAGGACCGTGCCCTGCATCACGTGAAAGGTGCCGTATGTGGACTCGATCTTGATGCCTTCTGTATAGGCATTAAGAGCTTCCTTCCTTTCCCCTACGGCGAGATGAGCCAGCCCCTTGTTCCCCCAAGCCATGAAGAGATACGGATTCTTCTCAAGCGCCGCATCATAGAGAGCAAGCGCCTCTCTGTATCTGTTCTGCCCGTACAGCACGAAACCGAGCATTACAGTGAGTGTCAAATCTTCCGGATCATAATGCAGAGCCTTTCTGTATGATTCCTCGGCACCGGAAAGATCACCACGCATCTCGTTCTTGCGGGCCTGGCAGGAGTGGACAAGCGCATTCTCCGGATCCCAGAGCAGTGCCAGGTCATACTCCCTGAAGCCCAGCTCAATCATACCTTCCTCTATCAGCACAGTTCCTGTCAGAATGTGGTCCAAAGGAGTGCAGACTTTGATGGAGTGCCTGAACTGGCGATAGTAGGAATGACGCAGCTCTGTGAAACAGTCCAGCACCTTGTCAATATCCCGCCACTTCAGCGCATCCTGCTGAACTATCCCGAACACGCAGCCATCCCGCATGGTTCTGCCTGGAACATGGCCAAAAACACGGCAGCACATCGGGCGGTGATCATATACGATGCATCCGTGCCTTTCAACGTCGTAATGAGGGCAGATGGTGAGATCCGACGTGCCGGGCTTTCCGTGAGGTCTGTTGACAAAGCGGAGAAATTCATCTTCCCGGAATGCAGGCTCGTAAAGTCGTAGAAGCTCCAGCTCAAGGGCGGAAAGATGCAGCCTCACAGGCGAGGCACAGCATTGATTACAGCATCCGCAGGGGTTCTTTTCGTCACCTGGAGCGACTGTCTGGGAAAGCTGCTTCAATGCCTGGTAAATCTTCAGCAGTTCATCACAGTAGAAAGAGGCATCCCGGGCCTCAGATTCTGCATGGGAAGCTGCCTGTTCCATCATTAACCGCCTCCAGTGCCGCCTGTCAGTGCCTCTGCCAAAGCCCGGCCGGCAGCTTATGCCTGTTCTGTCAATGCCTCCACTTCTGTGAGAGCCTCAGTCATCCAGGCTCCTGACCAGAGTCCTTATCGGAATAAGGTTATACGGCTGCCTGTCTAGCTCAGGGATCTTGGGGCTGAGAGAGCCGATTACCCCTATACCGTTTACCCGACCTCCAGCCTTGTAGATCTCATCGATAATGATCCTGAGAGTATATCCGGAGCCGATGAACTCATCCAGAATATACACATTCTTACCCATCAGATCAATATTTGGCGGCAGAATGACGCGCACTACCTCTTCACAGCCATCTGCATCGATCACCTTTTCTCGCCTTACCTCTGCTGACGGGAGGTCCCTGAGAATGCTGAGATAGCGGCTTATAAGCTCCCCGATGTGATCGACAAGGAGCACCACATCCGTATTGGGCCAGGGCATCATTGCCAGGGAAGCGCAGATTCCCGCATATTCATGATATTTGTGACGAAACTCTTCCCGCTCCCTTGGCGAGCACTGGGCAAAGCTTTTAATGTCAATCTTGGGATGAAGCAGCACAGTGGCTGAATATCCTTCGAACTTCGACACCTCTTCGTCGGATGTGGGATGGATGGTGATAATGGACACCCTTACATCGTACTGGTTGCTGTCCTTCTTGAACTCCACTCCACCTTCTACCACACCCGGCTCATATTGAGACACTTCAGGAATATAGATGGATTCCATAGCATTCCGCCTTTCATTACTCCGTGCTCTTCGAGGGATTTTTGTGGAAGAGCCTCAGAGATCCATTATCTTTGTGGATTTGCTGTCAACAGCGACGCGTATTACCTCTACCATGAGATCGAAGTCGGGAAAGAACAGCGTGTCAAAGCTGCCGAAATGTGAGCCATCACTCAGCAGGGCGGTTCTGTAGATACCCTTGTCGCTCTGGGGAGGTTTGAACACAAGCTCTTTCCAGTAAACTGAAAACTCATTCCTTCCGTGACTGTACTCGAGATACTGAGGAGTAATGGATATCTTCTTCCCTTTGTTGAGCATCATCACGACAATTGTTGCAATGACGATTATCGAGCCTGCAATAATCATTATCCAGAGAAACGGCTCCCTGAAATCATCGGCTTTGGGCATTTTTACATAGACTCTGCTGTACGCATATAAAAAGCCCAGTGCATAGATGCCATACATCACAACACTCATTATAACAAAGATCCTTATATTGGAACCGAACTCTTTCTTCTTCAATATCCCGCTCCATCCCCTGACAGCAATCCTGAAGACTCAGAGAAGCATCGTAAGATACTCTGCTATCAGATTCATCGTACATAAAAGGATTCCTGCAGAAACTGGTACTAATTCCCTATGGGCATCCCCTCTTTTAGCATCTTCCTGGCCTCGTTGAAGATAGCCATAAGGTGATTCCTGTCTCCTTTTACCACTTTCTGGCGGTAGAGAATCTGTGTCGGTATATCCTTGGAATCCATCTCAGCCACTCCCAGAAAAGGAAGATCCTTCTCGTAGATTGAGAATTTCTGCTCACAGACTTCGCGCTCGCCAGGTCTGTCAAAGTGATACGATACGACATTCAGATCCTTGGGAAAGATCTTCTCCTCTTCACGCATCACCTTGACGGTATCGTGTATCTCCCGCTCGAGTCTGATGACACTCTCGCCTGTATCCTTCCCCACATAGAGAAGCGCGATGTGAGGTATGAGAGGATAACTGCTCGAAGAGAAGAATCCCACAAACCAGCCGATGAAGATGTACCCTGCAGCAACGCACAGAGCAATGATGATGTATTTCTTCTCTTTTTCGATAAAATCTTTCACAGATCTCAGTCCTCCACTGTAACTCTCCACATCTCCTGAGGTGTGGATATGCCTGCTGCCACCATATTCCAGGCTGCCTCACGGAGAGAGAGCATCCCCTCGTTTCTGGCCTGTCTGATAAGCTCATCAAGATCGATGTTCGCAACGATATTTCTTCGAATATCATATGAAGCGTTCAATACTTCATAAATTGCTATCCTTCCGCGGTATCCGGTATTTCTGCAAAGCTGGCAGCCTTTTCCTTCATAGATTGTCAGCGACGACAGATCAACTCCGGATGGAATTCTCCTGCGGTCTTCTTCTGTGAGACGCATCTCCTCCTTGCAGTGAGGACAGATTCTCCTCATCAGGCGCTGGGCGACTATTCCATTTACTGTGGACGAGACAATGAATGGAGGCAGTCCCATGTCCACAAGACGAACAAATCCGGTAGGCGCGTCATTGGTATGAAGCGTGCCCAGCACGAGGTGTCCGGTCAGGGCAGCCTGGGCAGTGAGCTCTGCAGTCTCAATATCTCGAATCTCTCCAACCATTATGATATTGGGATCCTGACGCAGCACATGACGCAGTATGTTTGAAAAAGTAAGATCCACCCTGGGATTCACCTGAATCTGATTGACTCTTCTCATTGTATATTCGACAGGATCCTCAATGCTGATTATGTTCTTTTCAGGAGTCTGCAGGAACCTCAGGGTGGCATAGAGCGTAGTAGTCTTTCCGCTGCCTGTCGGTCCTGTGATCAGCACCATCCCGTAAGGCTGGGTTATCATCTTCTTATAGATACTTTCCACAGGAGGAGTCATACCGAGATCCCTGAGCTCTGCCGGACTCTCTTCCTGCATCAGTATCCTCACGACCACCTTCTCACCGTGAATGAGCGGCACTGTCGAAACTCTGAAGTCTATAGGCCTCTGCTGAATGGTCATGTTGAATCGTCCATCCTGAGGAATGCGCCGCTCCACGACGTTCATCCCTGACATCACCTTTATGCGCGCAACCAGCGATTTTCCCATATTAGCCGGAAGATCCTGGATGTCGTGGAGAATGCCGTCTATTCTGCAGCGGATCATTACATTCGTCTCAGTGGATTCTATGTGAATATCACTGACCCTGTCCTCAACAGCCTTGAATATGATGGAGTCCACGAACTCCACGACAGGCCGCTCGTTGATGACCTCCCAGAGCGAGCGGCCATCGAGGAAGCTCTCCTTTTTGTCATCCTGCTCAGCCTCTTTAATCTTGCAGACCTCCTCACGGAACTCCCTGCCTGCATAAGCCTGCATCACCGCTCTCTCTATCTTGTCCTTCGGGGCATAGCAGGCGTGAACGGAACATCCGGTGAGTCTGCACAGATAGTCAATATCGTGCACCTCTGCAGGATTCGCCATTGCAACCATAAGGCTGTTCTTTCTGATAAAAAGAGGAAAAACCTTATAGTCAGCGGCTACAGTATCGGGGATGGCTTTCAGCGCATCTGCCTGAGGTGAAAATTTCTCAAGATCAATGTAGTCAGTCTTATATAGAATCTCTTTCACATAGTCTCTGGAAGGGCCTGTCAGGAGATTTCCCTCCATCAGCGCGTCTACTATGCCTATCTTCCTCCTGTCTGCCAGAGACTGTGCTTTTATCATATCGGCCTCTTCGATGATTCCGGCGTCCAGAAGGAGCTGCTCAACCGGCACAGGCCTTTCCATCTCTATTTCAGGGCCTTCAGGCTCACCTGCCAGAATCCGAATCTTCCTGGCAAGAGTCTTTGGATTGATATCATATTTGATCCAGTAGTCATCGGCGCCCATATCCTTCGCCCTGGCAATCTCATCCAGCAGGTTGAAGTTTGAGACCATTATTATTCCCGGAATGTCCTCAAGGACAGGCACACTCTTGAGGTTTCTGCAGAACTCGAAACCATCGATTTCAGGCATCAGTGAGTCTACGATAATGACATCCGGTGTTTCAATAACGGCAGCCTCGATGCCTTTCTTTCCATCCGGGACAAGATCTACGATAAAGTCCTCTTTCTCGAGCGACTTTTTCCATATGAGCCCCAGGACAGGGTTATCAGAGATAAGAAGAACTCTGGTCATGGTGTTTTCCTCACTGCCTGATTATTTTTCGTATACGCTTGATGATAGCCCTTGCACCCAGTGACTGAAGCGCTCTCTTTATCCTCTGAGCCTCCTGGGGAGATTTGGTTGACATTACTGCCCTCTGCAGAGCCCTGACATCATCCACTGCTGTCCCGGTGATGCGGCGAAGCTCTTTCTTGACATCATCGCTGAATAGACCGAAATCCTCGAGCCACACCTCAAAGCTTTCCATTGTTTTTTCAGCGTTTGAGGCGATATCGGCCTGAGGAGGGATAACAGGCTTCCTTTGAACGGTCTCCTGTAATGCAGTCGTGCGGAGGGATTCTTTTGCTGAGGGCGGCGGTATCGCAGACCTTATCTCTTTTTCCTTTTCAAGGCTTGTTACCGCTCCCGGCTCGAAGGAGATGCCCCAGTCATAGCTTTCGCCCTTCTTTTCGGCTTTCTTCTCCTCTATTGATGACACCTGAAACTCGCTCTTTTCAGATGCCGGAGATGACTGCATCGAGGAGGGCTGCTCCTCTCTCCTTAGCCAGTCGACAGACTGGGACAATATTGATCTGGCATCCAGAGACTTTTCCACGGAATGCATCGAGGAGGGCTGCTCCTCTCTCTTGAGCCAGTCGACAGACTGGGACATTATCGATTTAGAATCTTCCTGCCTGACAGATGATTTCATCGAGGAAGGCTGCTCCTCTCTCCTTAGCCATTCACCGGAGCGATCGCCTGCAGCCTCCTTCTTCGAAGCCTCGGCAGACTGCATCCGGGCAGAAGGCTTCTCGTCCTTTGTAACCCATTCAACCGCCCGATCCAGAAGGGACCTGGGCTTCTCCGGAGATGATGTGACAGATACTCTGGAGGCATCTTTCTCTGTTCCCCTCACCACTACCTCAAGAGAGCCTTTTTCAATATCCAGAAGCAGGCCGTGAACAAGAACATCCTTTGGAATCAGCGGTGAGCGCCTTAAAGCCTGAACCGACTCGCGAACACGCTCCCGTTCACCTGAGGCGGCGCCAAGCCAGCCTCTCAAATCGCCGGAAGGTATGACATCCCGGCTTACTCCCTGCCTTTTCATCGACTCAGTGAAGTCATAAGCCTTGATATTTGCTGCAGTGCAATCTGTATGACCAATCACCAGAATCTCCCTGATCTCAAAAGAAAACAGCAGTACAGCCATGGAGCGGAGCACATCGTCAGTGACGTGATTGCCGGCATTCTTTATCACAGCTGCATCGCCTCTCTGCAACCCCATTGCCTTCTCCAGAAAATCCACCAGTCTGGAATCGACACAAGTCAGAATTGCGATCTTCTGCCCGATACCTCTGGAAACCTCAGCCGGTGGCGAAAAAGCACTGTTCTTCCTCAGAATCTCGTCAAGAGTCATGGTATCCCCCTCCCACCTCGCAATTGAATAACTATCCAGGGCTTTCAGTCATTATGAACTCCATGTGCATGAAACGATTCGTGCCAGTATAAGAAGAATTGCAGGCAGTATGCCATTTTCCCTGTCACACAGGTGTTCTATCACTGGACAGGAATATCCTTCATCACATCACCGGTGGCATAGACCACAATGGCCGGGTCAGGGCCAGTCGGGCACTTGTTCTCACAGATGCCGCAGCCCACACACCTGTCAACATCTACAAAGGGGCGGTTCGTTCCGCGTATCTCCTTCCAGTATATGGCCCGGTAAGAGCAGTGCTCATCGCACACAAGGCATTTCATCCCTTCATACCATGCAATGCACTTTCCACTGTCAATACGGGCCTTTCCAATTGCAATGCGCTTTTTCTCCACCACCTCGATCGGACGGATGGCTCCTGAAGGGCAGACCTGTGAGCATAAGTTGCAGTTTTCCTCACAGTACCCCCTGAGGGGTATGAGGCGCGGAGTCCACATGCCTGAGATCCCGGCTTCCATAAGTGTAGGCTGAAGCCCGTTTGTGACACACACTTTCATGCATTCGCCGCAGCGCAGGCACAAAGAGTTGAACTCTCTTTCAGGGAGAGCGCCTGGAGGCCTTATGAGGCGTGAATATTTCATCCTGCTCCCATAGTCGACATCGCCTGTAAGGCCCCACAGCAAACCTCCGCCCAGCGAGGCCATCACCATTCTCCTTGACAGCACAGGAATCTCAGCCATATCCCTGCTCATTATATCTTCTTTAGTTACAAGCCATGTCAAAGGAGCAGGCGTTATCCTTACCGGTTTTGAAAGGCTAAAGGTGATGGCCTTCTTCGGACAGAGCGCCTTGCAGTCGAAGCAGTAAACACACTCGGACGGCAGAAAATCTCTGTTTCCAGGGCTTATGGCTCCGGTGCGGCAGATGGCACGGCAGATGCCGCAGTCTACACAGGTGTCGCTTACTTTCTTCTGCATAACTGTAAAACGCGAGCATACACCAAGCAGGGCACCCATCGGGCAGAGGTGGCGGCACCAGAAGCGGCGGGTCACACTTTCCAGAAAAGCGATACCGAGGAAAAGAGCCAGAAAGAGAGGGCCATGCGCAAAGAGCACCATGCTCGAAGGAGAGAGAGGGAAGCCGCCTGGAAGAGGGATCGATCCCAGACTCTTCCAGATGGCAAACAGGGAAGGGAAAAAAGCCAGAGTCATTGTTCTGAAAGCTATGGTAACAGGCTCCATCAGATATCCCGGCGACACAGCAAAGAGAGAAGTCACCAGTATGAAGGCGAGTATATAGTACTTGGTAAAGCGGGAAACGACCTTGACATCCCGGTTCTTTGTGCCTCCGAAGAAAATACGGTGTACCAGGTCAAGGATCGTACCAAGAGGACAGATCCAGCTGCAGAAATATCTTCCCAACAGGACAGTGGAGAGAAGAAGCAACAGGGCAGGCAGAAAGGCGGCAATCCAGCGGTGCGCCGAGATGACAGAGATTGCAGCCGACAGAGGCGACAGAATGAAGAAAAAGTTCGAAGGTATCAGGCTCTTGAGGGGATATGTAGTCAAGATAAAGAGATAGAGAAAAAGAATGAAAAAGAGGAGCTGGAAAGCTCTTCGCAGGTTTCTCATCGGATATCACCATTTTCTATCTGCAATGAAGTTTACAGACTGTGTGACGTTATACCTTTTCAACCTTCACCCTGGCCAGATCTGCCGTACCGAGTCCCATATCACCGGCGAACCTGATATAGGGGATATCAAGCCCTCTGGCTCCAAAAAGAGTTGTGGCATAGGCATCAACTGCGACAAAATCTGTGCCTGCCACGAGCGTATTGGGCTCCCTGACCTGACCGGGCCCTTTAGGCCCTCCGGTTGTCAGTATACGGGTGGCATCGACTATTGTGAGATGGGGCTTGACTATCGTCATGAAGTCGGCTATGCACTGATCGAGGCCTGCCTTGTGCCAGTAGCCGCGATCAAAGATGACACCCATCATGTTCTTCATCCCCAGTGTATATTTAGCGCCGCTGTGAACCTTTGCAACAGGTACATTGATAAATACATCAGCTTCCTCTAGATATTTGACAATATCCACATTTTTCAATGTCTTCCCCCTGGGGACAGCAACAGAAGTGTAATACTGCCTGGAATCGGCAGCGTAGAGCTTTGCGCCGGCTCTTTCCGCGGCGTCCCTGATGCCGCTCTTCTGGAAGCAGTAAACATAGTTGTCGCAGGTGTTCTCATAGATCTTAACTTCTCTGGCGCCTGCCTTATAACAGAGCCTGATGAGGTATTCCACCAGCTCCGGATTAGTATTGGCGGCATCCCGGGGCTCACGGGCCCAACCGATGTTAGGCTTCAGATAAACCTTGCTCCCTTTCCTGACAAAGCGCTCTATCCCGCCGCAGCCTTTAAGAACTCTCCCCAGTCTTCCTGCCAGGTTGCCTCCAGAAGCGACACACACTTTCGAAGCCGGCGCGCTCCAGGCCTCACCGGCAGTGAGCGCTGCAGGTATGAGACTCGCTCCGAGCGCTGCAACCCCCATCTGTCCCATCTTTTTCAATGCCTCTCTTCTGCTTATGGCGTCACTGTCCATTAAAGGCCCTCCTTTGTTTTTCCGGTGTAAGCGGATTCCAGGTATCTCCGAAAGATGTCCGGAATGATATTCACTATTCAATCAGACGTTATAAAGCTCCTCCTCTTCTGCGATACCTCTGCTGCCGTGCTTTCCCTGTAATCACAGGAAAAAGGGAGTGGAAAGCGAATATTTAAGTAATACTCTGAAGGAGGAGTGCCGGAAAGGCGCAGACAACCATGGAACAGGAGATCTTATGCACAATCGACGACAGCATAGAGATAAAAAAGGCTTTGAAGTCAATTGCACCTGATATCGCCAGGGCTGTAAATCTAATCATGAAAAGTCTCAGACAGGGAGGTAAGGTTGTAGTCTTCGGGAACGGTGGCAGTGCTGCCGATTCTCAGCATTTTGCGGCAGAGCTGGTGGGAAGATTCGAGTGCGAGAGAGAGCCCATACCGTGCATCGCGCTGACCGCCAACACTTCCAATCTTACGGCTATCGCAAACGATTACGACTTTTCATCTGTCTTCATGAAGCAGGTTCAGGCACTCGTCTGTTCCGGAGATACCGCCATCGGGATCAGCACATCAGGAAACTCAAAGAACGTCTTTCTTGCCCTCAAGGCGGCCGGCGAAAAGGGAGCTGCAACTATCGCCATGACAGGCGCACAGGGTGGGATCGCAGGTGAAGTCTCGGATCTATGCCTTTGCGCACCATCTTCCCGAACCTGCCGGATTCAGGAATGCCACGGCATAATTATTCATATTCTCTGCGAACAGGTGGAAAAGCTCATGATGAAAGAGGCTGCTGCAGAAAGCCGCACGGACATCATCCCTGCAGGTGGTACGAAACCGTGAACATAGGCATATTCACAAACACTTACAAACCCACCATCAACGGTGTGGTCAACTGCGTAGCATTGATACGGCAGGGACTGACGGAGCGCGGACACAATGTGTACGTCTTTGCCCCCTCCTTTCCCGGATACAATGAGTGTGAAGAGGGAATATTCCGCTTTCCTTCACTCAACCTTTTGAAATCGGTCAAATACCCTGTATGTATTCCATACTGCCCTGACATAACTGATAAGATCCCCTCTCTCGGCCTGGATATCATTCATTCCCAGCATCCCTTCGTGATAGGTGACGTAGCGGCACAATGGGCCAGAAAGCTTTCCATCCCCCTGGTATTCACCTTTCATACCCAGTATGAGCAGTACGCCCATTACATCCCGCTCCCCCGGGGATTTGTGCAGTGGGTATCCAAGACGTTTGTGAAGGCATATACGTCAAAGTGCGATCTCATCATAACTCCCGGAGACTCAATCATCAAACTGCTGCACAGCTACGGGATCCACGAAAATGTCGTCTTCATGGCGAATGCCATCGATCTTTCGAACTTTACCAGCCCTGATAGAGTCAAAATTCGCTCTTTGCATGGCATCAGGGAAGAAGAAAAGCTTCTTGTGTACGTGGGCAGAATGGCCAGGGAAAAGAATCTTCCCTTCATGCTGAGAGCATTTTCACAGATCAGACAGAAAGATGACACGACCAGGCTGATGATCATAGGAGAAGGCCCTGAACTGGAGCACCTGAAATCATATGCGGCAGAGCTCTCCCTCTCCGAATCGGTTATCTTTCCGGGAAGAGTGGAATATCATGAAATTCCGGCCTATTACGGCGCAGCCCAGCTCTTTGTGATGACCTCCACCACGGAAGTGAAGCCGCTGGCCCTGCTCGAAGCAATGGCATCAGGCCTCCCCATTGTAGCCGTGAAAGCCCACGGCTCCTCTGATACGATTATCGACAACGTGAACGGATTTCTGACCGAAGAGAATGAAAGCGTCTTTGCAGAAAAAGTGGTGATGCTTATAAACGATGAAGAGCGCCTGAAGAGCATGGCAGAATCCAGCAGGAAGACTGCCGATGCTTACTCTCTTGATACAATGAGCGAAACACTGCTGAAACACTACAAGGATGCGGTGGAAAGAAAGCAGCGCCTCAGGACTTCTTCTGTGCCTTCTCCATCTCCCGGCTCATCGTCTGCACCATGAAAAGGCGATCAGCTCCACAGAGAACGTTTTCGAGACCGAAGGTCAGAGCGGTATCATCGCTCCACTCCAGATACCTCCGCATCTTCTTCAGACCTTCCAGGATCTCTTCAATGCCTGTTGAGGTAAGCTGATCTATCTGCTCAAAGAACTCCGCCTGTGAAGGGTCCGCCTTGACCAGCTCTGTGGGGAAAGCCAGCTTTGACTTCTCTTTCCTGGCGTTTTCCGCCTTATGCTCAAAGTCATCCAGCTCTTTTCTGAAGTCTTCGGATGACAGCATGCCCCCTCTTACCTTGGAAACGGCGTCTATGACGCGCCGTGTGAACTCAGTGTCTACATGATCCTGTGTCTTGACTGCACCTTCTGCATCCAGAACGAATTCGATGCTCGATTCGCCAGCAGTCTCGAAGGAGGGAAATGCAGCGTTGCAGCTGCTGCAATAGTGTGCCCAGATCTCATTCTCACTGCCGCAACGGAAGCAGAGCTTCTTTTCAGGCTCTTCATTGATCCTGATGAGCTCCTTCTGATATTCAAGCAGTTGAACAGCCGCTTTGGCAGTCATATCCAGGCCGGTCCGGATATGAGCCGAATCATTGTCTCTGAAATATCTTCCTATCTCTTCGAGTCCTCTAACATAAGACTTCAGAGTCTTCTTGATCTCGGCTCCCTTTTCAGAGTAGAACTGCTGCTCCCTCGGACCCTTTACCGCACCGTCGAACCCCTCGTAGAGATTCCTGGCGTAGCGGTAAAGTCCCTCAAGACGGGACTTGAGAGCCTCCGGCCTTAAAGTCCCTTTCAGAACGCCATACCCGACTCTCATAAGCTCATTCTGAAATGGAGATTCCGAGTATTGTGCATTTCTCTCCTCTTCCTCTCTTATGCGATCAAAGGAGAGAAACAGATGACTGAAAGCCTCCCGGCAGACAGGAAGGCCTTTTGCAATATGATTCCTGTCCTTATCCCTGAGGTAGCGGTAGGTCTCATCAAGACCGTCACGAAGAAGCTCAAGGTTCTTCTCCACCTTCACCCGCTCTTCCCGTATACACTGGGATTCCTCCTGAAAGGAAAGGCCCCGGCGAAAGATGGAGCGCATCTCCCGTCGAAGCGAGTTCAACTGCTTCAGGCTGGTCTTGAGATCGTCATCTATTCCGCTTCCATCCCATACTGCCTGGGCAGCCTGAATCACCTCGTTGAGCTGCGCAGACCGGGTAAGCCGAAAGAGCGCCTCATCGTGCATTGCGGCAATATCCTTTCTCGTGTTCACTGTGAGCTTGGCTCGATCAGGGAGATCCATTCAGATATCCGGAGAAAACCAATTACTGACTATACGGCGGAGACGTCTTCAATCCCTGTCTCTTTACAATGCTGACCGTCCCGGCATCGCGTCAATATATCAAAAAGGACACCGTTCTGGTGCCCTTGTCTGCTGAATCATCCTTATCTCTCTACCACATCATAGGCATGCCGAAACCGAAGGGACTCCGCATACCCATGTTCATTCCGAACAGACCACCTGCCAGACCTCCCAGTGAGCTTCCTGCGATCAATCCCAGTGTAGAGCCCAGTCCATAACCGCCATATCCACCTAGCCCATATCCAAGCAGTCCGCCCAGGCCCATTCCAAGGCCGGCGCCGGCCATTGAGCCAAAGGTTGAGCCCATTGACATTCCGAGCATACCGCCTGCGATATTACCGCAGCCGTACATATAAGGCATCCCCATACCCATCATCATGGGATTCATACCGAAGCCCATTCCCATTGTATAGGGATTACAGCCCAGACCGCCTCCAAAGCAGAAGGGTGACATTCCCCACATAGCTCTCGCCTCCTCACACATTGTATATATCTCTTACTAAGACTATACCACAAAGAAACCGACCGGATCAATGAGCCGGTATTACCAATATGTTAACTTTCAGCCACGTGCCGTATAGCTTCTGTTTCATGCCCGTCAATGGGCTCTGCATGAGGCTGGCCCTGTTATTTTAACAGACTTTACCGGCACAATGGCTGAAATAAGTTGAAAAGGGCTCCACCATGGGAGGAAATGAAAAAGCTGCCATAGAATCACTACGTGACTTTATCAGGAAGATACGATGTGATGCGGCGCAGAGTCATAAGGAGTACAGTGAGAGCGGATGAGAAAAATATGCATGGTTGTGTTCAACTACTATGATATTGACTCCAGAGTGAAAAGGCATGCTGAATTCATCGCTGACACAGGCTGGAAGGTAGATATCATTGCCCTCAGGTCACACTTCTCTCAAAACATCAGCCGCTCATCTCAGATAACAGTCTATGAACTGCCTGTTGAAAAGCTCAGAGGATCTTTTCTGCGTTATATTTTTCAGTACGTATATTTCTGTTTCCTGACTTTCTTCCACCTGAGCTTTCTCCATATCAGAAATCGTTACGACATCATACAGATCAACAATCTTCCGGATTTTCTCGTCTTTTCTGCTCTTATCCCGAAGCTTATGGGGTGTCCCATTCTGCTGGACATGCACGAAATCACACCTGAATTCTTCCTCTCCAAATACAGTTTTACCAGGAAGCATCCTGTAGTGCGCTTTCTCACATTTCTGGAGCACCTCTGCATCAGCTTTGCAGACCACGTCATCACAGTAAATGAATCTATCAGAGAACTGCTTATCTCCCGGGGGATCCCTTCTGAAAAAATATCGACCATACTCGACTCCGCCGATGAAAAGCTCTTTGTCCCATTGCAGTATAAAGCATCCTCTCTCAGCAGCACTTTCGTTCTTCTCTATCACGGCACGTTGACAAAGCTTTATGGCATAGATACAGCCATAAGAGCCATTTCCCATCTCCCTCCAGAGATGCAGGACAAAGTCGAGATGAGAATTGCAGGTGAAGGGCCGGAAGAAGCCTATCTGAAAAGCCTCGTCACAACACTTGGCCTCAACCGCTCGGTCAAATTCCTGGGAAACCATCCTGTTGATGAAATGCCTACGCTCATAAACAGCTGTGATGCAGGGATATGCCCCACTTCTTTGAATGAGCTGACCGAATACTCGCTTTCCACTAAACTTCTGGAATATATCTACATGGAGAAGCCCACTATCGCATCAAGACTCAGAACATATCAGAAGTACTTTGATGATTCCTGCCTGGCCTACTTCACTCCTGGAAACGACAGGGAATGCAGCGAAAGAATAATACTCCTTCTGAACAACAGGGAAATGAGGAATACTCTGGCAGGAAATGCAAAGAAGCGCTATGAGACGATGAGCTGGAATATTGTGAAAGACCTCTATTACACGATAGTGTCATCACTTTCCAACGATACGGCAGAGAGACTGAAGGAGAGAGCTTCGTAGAAGAACGGGCATTCAGTTGTTACTGGTCCGGCCTGCAGGAAGAAGTCTCTGATATATTGTTTCGATTCTACTGACCATTTCATTGATAGACCATTGAAAGCGGGGGAAATTCCTGCCATTCTGCCTCATCTGCTCTGCAACTTCAGGATGTTTGAGCAGATACACGACTCTGTCGACAAATCCGTCAATATCGTTCTGAGATACAATATAGCCCTGCTCGCCATCTTTGATCACTTCACGGATTCCGCCTACTTCAAAGGTTACTATCGGTTTTCCAAGAAGCACATACTGCACGACTGTCCTGGGGAGTCCTTCAAGAAGAGAGGTGAAGATGGCTATATCAAAAAGGGCTATGACGCGTGCCACATCTTCCCTCTGACCGGCAAATACAATGTTGTTCTCCAGATTCTTTGCCTTGACCTCTCTCTCCAGAGACTCTCTGAGAGACCCGTCCCCCACAACAAGAAACTTTACTTCCGGCGATGCCTTCACTATCTTTTCCACAATTGATGAGAAGAAATTGAAGCCTTTTCCAGGTTCGAGCCGGGAGACTATTCCTACTACCGTGTCCTGGCTTCCGAATCCAAAACCCTGCCGAAGCGATTTCCGCTCCTCATCGCTCATCTGCCTGGCCCTCTCAAAAGGCTCGAGATCCATCCCGCTGTATACGATATGATATTGTTCGGCAGTTCCTACACCCTCCCTGATATATTGACTCTTCAACTCCTCTCCCACGGCAATGAAGAGATTTGTAAAACGGGCGGCAAAGCGCTCAAGAGACAGGTAGAATCTGTTGTACTGAGGCTGCAGCACATCATAAAAAGGAATTGTATGAACACCGTGGATAATGTGAGTCACCCCTCCCAGTCTGGCTGCAATCCTGCCGAGAAATCCTGCTTTGGAGGTATGAGTATGCATTATGTCATATCGTTCTGTTTTGATTATCCTGTATATATGATAGAGCGCTCTGAGATCTCTCAGAGGTGAAACCTTTCTTACCATATCATCAATATGAATAAGGTTCACATCAGGCGTAAGCCGCTCTGTCATCTTCTTTTCATAAGTATTTCCTATCATGAGGTGCACTTCATATCTGCTCTTGTCAAGGCCGTTTACAGTGAAAAGAGTATTCTCATCTGCACCACCGCAGATAAATCGCGTGATAATATGTAGAACCTTTATCTTTCTGTTATTGCCGGCCAAAGAAATACTCCTTTTCAGAGGACCTTTTTGCACCAGTATAAGCCCCCAATATTACGGAGTTCCCAGAGGGATAAACCACTTCATTTATACTCTGTAAACAATGAAATACCCTCCTGGAATTGATCTTTCATCAACGTGTGAAGGAGTACTGCATTATAGTTCTTTTGTGACATTTCTATACGCCTGATGACCGTATATTCATCTGCGCAAAATGAGTATAATTATATCAATAAGATATTTTTTGGAGTACTGTCTCCTGACTGAAAGGCGGAAATGAACATGGAATCTATGCAGAAAATCACACTCAAAGGGGTAGATATGATAACCAGGGCAGCAGAGGTCCAGGATACTCTTAAAAAAAAGGGGGAGATATCTCTCAGGATCTCCAATGACGGTATGGCTCCGATTATAGTTAAGGGCGACAGGATAAAAGCCGTACGTGCCGTTCACAGTTCGCTCAGAAAGGGGACTATCGTACTCCTGGTCTCCGAGGGAGAAATAATTGTACGAAAGGTCCTTAAAACCACTCACAGGCCCGGAGGCATCGATTTCAGACTCACCAACGACAAGCCTGATGGGGAGATTACTGTACCGCAGAATCTGATTCTCGGGAAAGTGGTAGAGGCAAAAAGAGGCTCACAGACAGTCTCATTCGACAGCGAAAGAGATGTGAAAGAGCTGTTCAAGTCGGATCTGGGATCTCTGCTTCGAAAGCTGTTCCATGTCGGCCGGGAGCAGAGTCAATGAGCCGATGCTCTTCTTCATAAAACGCAAAAAGAGAGCCCAGGCGTTCAGGCTCTCCATAAAGCAGATACTGATGCTACTGAATCCTGAATTCCACCAGGGCTTCAGCCCAGCGCTCCGGATCGAGCTTGTCCAGCTTCTGTTTCATCCGCATTATTCTATCGTCAAGAGCGCTTTCTGATATGGTATAGAAAAGCGCGCTTGGGTCACGGAGATCGATGTCGAAAAGATTTACCGGATCCAGAGTGGCAAAGGCCTTGATGCGCTCAGTTCCTGTAGGCCCCTGTATTATACAGGCCACATCCCAGTTCCCATCAGGATAATAAAGCGTCCGGCCTCCTCTGACAAAGTTATCCACATTGAGAGAGTTGGGCATTATAATGTGAATTCGTCCGCTGGTACCAATGTCGATGAGAGTAAGATAGCAGTCCTGATCAGTATCGAACTGAATCTTCACTGATTCTCCAATCTTGTATCGGGTACGCTCCTTCCTGCCCTCTTCCTCCTGAATCTTGGGTACAATCCCGAGCTTCACTTTAAAAGGCTTTTTAGTATTGGAAAGCCCGGCAAGCTTATCCTGTGGGTTTCTCTTATCCTGTTTCGGTCCTGATGTCATAGAGATCATCCTCCTTCCAGACGGTTCGTGCATGTCTTTCAAGATCCCGCCCTGATGGCAGGCTCCAGACTTGGTAACCTGCACCCAAGCGACGATAGATAAATTGGATATTTTCCATACCGGAACTTCGACATTAGTCGACTTATACCTTCATGGCTGCCTGCACGACATTCCGTGATATGTGGCCACGATTATTGACTTTTCAACACTTTTTACTTATACTTTATTGTGGCTGGCTGGAATACACACAGCAATGTTTTTCTCAGCAGGAGCTACAGGAACCATGGGTATGAAAGCCACGGTACTTGTTACCGATGATGACAGCACCTTCAGAAGAATGATCAGAGTCGCTCTGGAAGCCGAGGATTTTCATGTGATCGAGGCACAGGACGGCCAGCAGTGCATTGAAAAGACCCTGAAGGAAAGCCCCGATATCATTCTTCTCGACAAAGTGATGCCCCAGATGGACGGGGTCAAGACCTGCAACCTTCTTCGAAGCATGAACGCAACCAAGACAATCCCCATAATATTTCTTTCGGTCAAGGGCGATATAGAGCACAAAATTGAAGGGTTCAGCTGCGGAGGTGATGACTATCTCCCGAAGCCATTTGACCCTTCCGAGCTCTGTGCAAGAATTCTGGCCATTCTTGCCCGTACAAGGGCCATGCGGAGCCGCGTGGAAAACCTGGAGACTCTCTATGAAAGAGTCTCGCAGTCGAATGAGGAGCTCAGAAAGCAGACAATATTTGACGAACTGACACGCCTTTACAACTACCGGTATTTCTTAAAGAGAATGGAAGAAGAGCTGAACCGATGCATACGATACAACCGACATTTTTCACTTCTGCTCTTTGATCTGGACGGCTTTGCGAATCTTAACAATACATACGGCCTCAACTTCGGCGACAGAATCCTCAAGGAAATCGGATTCATGCTGATGAACATGCTTCGCGGCATCGACATCGTAGCCAGATTCGGCGGCGATGAATTCATAGCACTGCTGCCGGAGACCAATCTGGAAGGTGCACAGTCAGTTGCAATGCGCATTCAGGGTAAGGTGGCAAAGCTGAGAGTCGAAGAGAACAGCACAAAGCTCCTGGAGAAGCTCACCATCTGCACAGCGCTCGCCACTTTTCCCGAGCACGGCTCCAGTATTGAGGAGATTCTGAAAAAGACGGAAAAGGGCGTGGACCGTGCCAAAAAATCAGGAAAGAACACCATAGTGGTGATAGAACAGGAATAGCTGATAACCTTCAGTATTGGAAAAGAGAGACCTCCTTGAAGATCATACATGCCTGACCGTATGATGAAGCTCAGAAAAGACTTACTGGCCAATGATTGTAAGTATGGTCTCGCGCACTTTTCTACACAGCGCAAGAAGTCTGTCATCTCTTTTTGCATAAACCTTCAAAGGTTTGGCATTCCCGGCCTGGATTCGTGCTGTTGTCAAAAATAACAGGTCGCCGGCAATATCTATGTAACGCAGATTTTCCGCAAGCCTGTCCTGTCTTGAAAGTGCACTTTTCTCACGACACCTGAGGCTGTCCGAGCTGAAGCCTCTGCAGACCTCAGGTCGAGCTTCATAAACTGAGCAGAGGTGCCTGTCATTCTTATAGCTATCAAGAAAAATACAGTCTGATGAGCCTCCGGTATAATCAGCACCTGTATCGGCCTTCTTTTTCAGGATTCCATTCCCCCTGTTCCATGAAAAAATGCCGGGATAGAGATAGTCATTCCACATATCCTTCTCAGAGATCTGAAGGTGATCTGCAATACACTTGATGTCATATGGGGTGATCTCCACCTTGAAGATGCGGCAGCACTCTCCGCAGAGGAAGCACTGCGAATTCAGATGCCACATGGCTTCCATGACAACCGGATCAGGAATACCAGCAATGAAATGCACAAGCTCTCTCACCAGACTGAGCAGCTCAGCATGACAGGAATATGGCAGTATGTGATCCGATGCAGAGCCTGACTGCGAGGCGATTACAATGGCTGTATCAGGCATCAGTCTCATTGTGAGTATTCTTCTGTCATCCGGTCCTTCAGGCTGCTGCATGCCATTGATATCCTTGTCTACCATCGCAACAAGGCGCTCTATTCTGGAATGCAGCAGCGCCAGAGAATTTTCACTGGCTTCACTGACACGCTCACAGGAAGTAAGATCGTCTACAAGAGCGTCCAGCTTTTTCACTACTGTACCGTTAACGCCATCCCGATAGTAAAGCTCCTCCAACTCCCTGAGAGAGAGAAGTGCCAGCCACAGCCTTCCAATATCACTGTCAGGAGGATCTTTCCTCAGTGTTAAAAGAATTGTTTTCACCGCTTCAAGCTCGGCAATAAGCATTGTGTCGTCTGCCCTTACCTCGATCTTCTGAGATCTCCGTGTGTCAATGGTCAGCAAGTCGCCTTTGAACGAGATCGAATGAAGATGTGCGATGAGCTCAGCTTCTTCCTTGCGGCAGCACTGCAGACCGGACTGCAATTCGGCGCAGCCGGCAGGACGCACGGGATAGATGGAGCAGCACCAGAATGAGGTAACACTTTTCTCCAGAAATATGCAGGCACCGTCACGCATTTTCAGATTGGCATCTCCCTGCTGCCATGTGGTGGCGCTTTCGGTGCATTCAGATCTGAACCGGTCATCGCTGTAACCGATATAAGATGCTATTGCGGAGCATTCACCGGATGTGGCTCGGACGGCTCTGCCACGACAGCAGCTTCCACATCGTCCGCAGACATGATTGAAAAGGCTGGAACCGTACAACCGGACTACACACTCAGCCACATTTCTGACGTGCTTTCTGAGGTCCGGATGCTTGACATATAGAAAGCTCTCCGTCTTCTTCTGCTCATTTTGAGATGGCAGAAGAAGGCATTTGCACTCCAGAAGAGTTATCAGCGGCTCTGACTCGGCTGAACTGTTCACTCTCTCGGGATTCATAGTGTTAAGCTCTCCCTGGCCACTGCTGTCTCTGTGATATCAATATCATCTCTTCGATAGCGGCTGAAGCGTCAATACTCTTCGTTCGTGCTGAAACGCCCATCGGCAGCAGTAAGCCGAGGAGCATGTCCCGGCAACAGTCCTGTCACCAAAGATAAGTATATTTTCAACGACAAAAAAATAATCCTGCCATATCCAGTCCTCAACTGACTTCAAGATCCGTGAATCACAATATGATAATGCCGCAGGGAAGGGAAAGAGGAAATTTCATATTGAAGGAGAACATACATGGGCACCAAGGGAAAACGTGAAGGGAGGAGTTCACCGGTGAAAAGACTTGTATTTCTGGGATGTATACTCACACTGCTTGTAGCATGTGCCCTGCAGCCTGCATGGGCGGAGCAGTATAAACTGATCGAACACTTCGGGTGCCTCGATGGATGGGGGAACGGCATGAGGTTCCCGACCGGCATATTTGTTCAGGAAGGCAGCGCAGTTACCTTCAACTGCGACGATGGCGTAAAATACATCGAATTTGGCTATGAGCCGCGCTGCAGAGAAGTCGCAAAAAAAGACTCAACAAAGATCTTCATAGCCGACATGTGGAACAACAGAGTCGAGAAATATGACATTGAAGGAAATCTTCTGAAGCGCTGGGACGAGAAAAGCCCTGAAAAAGCCCTGAAGCCTTATGATGTGGTAGTTGACCAGAAGGGCTCACTGCATATGTCCTGCCAGTATTACGACAGAATTCAGAGAAGAAACGTCAAAGGCTACAAAGAGCACGTTAACTTCCCCAACCACTGGAACTACGCCGGAATAGGCGGCGAACCGGCCATCAAGACCTTTGACGATCCGAGAGGCATGACCGTGGATGCCAAAGGGAATATCTACATCGCTGATTACGGTTACAGAAAGATCTCCGTATTCGATGCAAATAGAAACTATATTACCAGCTTCTCTACAAAGCTCGACGGAGACTACAGCCTTCTCCCTGAGAGTGAGAAAAAGAATATGGACCCCATGCCCAGACCGATAGATGTGGCTGTAGATGGACAGGGGAACGTCTATGTATGTTACAACAAGGTCTTCGGAGTCAGAAAGTTCACCAGCCAAGGGCAGCTCGCCGCTGATTTCCCCAAAGATCTCAGGATCACCGGAAGTGAGATGAAGCTCGGTGGTATAGCTTTAGATACTCACGGCAACATCTTCGTGACCGATACCGCCACCTGCATGGTCTACAAGCTCAGCGGAGACGGCCAGCTTACCACATCGTGGGGGCGCTTCGGCTACCTTCCCGGTTACTTTAACAAACCGATGGGAATCTTTGTTGATTCAAAAGACAGAGTCTATGTAGTCGATCACGGCAATTCACGGGTTCAGATCTTCTCCCTCTGACACTGGTCATATAAAGCATTAAACCCCTCAGGTAAATATATCTGAGGGGTTTTTTACATCCGCAACTTGAAATAAAAATGGCAGGAACATGGTATAGTAGTGAGAAGAAATGAAAACACCGGGGCCTGAGTTCATGATACCTGATGAGTCAGCGCACCACAATGAGGTTCAATAAGATGAAAACAGAGCTGAGACACAGACCTTTCAGGTGGACAACAACTCACAGTGCCTTCATGTCTTCCATCGCCTTTCACGTTGCTCTGCTGCTGATCGTGGCGCTCCTCTATCCGGGACTTGTCAGAGATGCAGCCGAAACACTGCACTTTCAGATTGTCATGGTATCAGCAGACAGTATCGAACAGCAGAGCCCTGCAGAAGATGAAGAGGCTCAAATGGAAGATAAGGGAGGAGCTGCCTCCCTTCCAACGCCGGCTGCCACACAGGAAGCGGAAGTAAAAACGGCCCCACCTCCGCTTCCCGGCTTTGCATATCCAACACAGGCACCTTCACAGCGGGAAATGCGCTTTGATGTGACTGTCGATGAAGAAAAGACAGCTCCTGATGAGGCACCGGCCATTCCAGCCATATCATCTTCATATCAGGTAAAAGCCGATCGCGCTCTGGCAGCTCTCCAGACCACTGCAGAGAGCGGTTCAGGCACAGATGGGAAAGGTGATTTGACAGCCACTGATATCTACGGCACAGGAGGCGGCGGCACAGGAGGCAGCGGCGGCGGCACAGGCACCGGTAGAAAGAAAGTCGCCGCCATGTCGATGGATGGGCGCAAACTCTACATCCTGCCTCCAAATGAGCAGCCTCTTACGAAAGAAAAAGCTCTCTCGCTCTGCGAGGGGATCACACCTATGGAAGAGAAGCGCGCAGTGTCAATCGAGATGAAAGTGGCGCTCGGGGAGAATGGACAGCCTTCAGATATAAAGCTGACTCACTCATCAGGCGACAGTAAGCTTGATTCAGCAGTGGAAAGCCTCATGCCTCTGATGCGTTTTGAGATCTCCTCAGTGAAGGACACCTCGACCTGCTATCTGACCCTGATAGTCATATGCGGAGATGAGGTCGATAAGGGGAGCTCCAGAGTCTCAAGCCAGCCTGCAAGTCAATAATCCTTTTTTGACAGCCAGTCGCGAAGCTTGAACACCACTTTCCTGTTTACCTGTGAGACTTTCTGGAGAGATATCCCCATCTTTTCAGCCACTATCTCAAAGGAAATGCCCTGATAGTAGTGAAGACGCACCAGATTCTTCTCATCCTCATCGAGAGTTTCCATCGCATCTTCCAGAAACTTCCTGCTCTCCTCTGCTTCGAACTCAGAGGCTGGATCGTTCCCGTCCTTATCCTCCAGCACATCAAGGAAGGAGAATTCGTCTTCATCACCATCAGAGAGGGGTTGATCGAGAGAAGGCACATACATGCAGAATAGATCAAAGGCCAGATCGGCCACTTCCTTCGAAGTTGTCTTCAGCTCTCTGGCGATCTCCTCTTCAGTACCAGGGCGGCCGTGCTCCATCATGAACTTCTCCATTGCGCCCTGAAGAGCCCTTACCTTGGACCTTGTTCGTTCAGGCATCCAGTCCAGATCTCTCAGTCCGTTATAGATGGCTCCACGTATGACCTGTGTGGCGTAGGTTTCAAATTTGATGCCCCTGGAAGGATCAAACTGCTCAATGGCACGCATCAGCCCCAGTGTTCCATCGCCGACCAGATCGTCAATTTCAATACCGGACCACAGCTTTCTGATAATGCCTGCAGCAATCTGTCTCACGAGAGGAAGATAATACTCAAGGAGGGCCTCCTGTACAGACCTTTCCTTTAACTTCTTGTAGCGTTCCCAGAGCTCTGACGGATCATCCATTAACAGGCGCCTCCAGATAGATAAATTACCTGGAATTTTCATAAATCCTCCTTTCCTTCAAGGAAATAGGATTCAAACAGCGAAATATCTCAGAGAAACATTGAATTCATAACAGAGTCAGAATGAAATCTCATAAGACAATAAAGCAGAAGGAGCACATTTTTGAGGAAAAATAAAATTCTCATTGTTGATGACGATCCTCAGATCAGCAGAGTCCTCATAACCGTTCTTGAAAAAGCAGGACATGAGCCTTTTCACATGCCTGATACTGAAGGAGTAATGGAAAGGGCGATGAAAGAGCCTCCTGACCTTATCATCCTTGACCTGCCGCTTCCGGAAAAGAACAGCATATGCCTGTCTGAAGAGATACGACGGAAGCCCCTGCTCCAGCAGATCCCGATCATCCTTCTCACAAATCACTGCAGTGAAGAAGAGCGGATTTCCGCCTTTGACCGCGGAGTAGATGATGTATTCTGCAAACCGTTCAGCCCCAAGGAGCTGCTGGCAAAAGTGACAGTCATTCTCCGCCAGAGTATGCGAAGCAGGGATTCAAATCCCACTACCCGCCTTCCTGGAGGAAATGCCCTGGAAGATGAGATCAGATCGAGGCTCACGAATGGGAAGCGCTTTGCCCTGATGCATGTTGATATAGACAACTTCAAGGCTTATGCAGATTCATACGGTTTCAACAGCGCCAACAAGATGATAAAGCTCTCCGGAAAGATTCTGGGAAATGCTGTAGAGTCAATAGGGGACCACAGCACCTTTCTTTCACACGTTGGCGGTGATGATTTCATCATAGTCACGTCAAATGACAGCTATAAAATACTGGCAGAGAAGATTATCAGGCTCTTTGACGAACAGGTGGTCAGCTGCTTTAAAAAGGAAGATGTGGCAAGGCGCTTCTATGTCGGTACAGACAGAAAAGGTGAGAAGAAGGAGTTCCCCATCACCACAATCTCCATCGGGATAATCTCCAATGACAGGAGGGAGTTTCAGGACCCTTCAGAGATGGGAAATTTTCTTGTAAAGGCAAAGAACAGGGCGAAGCAGCAGGATGGAAAGGGCAGGACAATAAGTAACTATTTTTTTCTCGAAACAAAACAATAAAAATCAATCTGTCACGTTATATTCAATATGCATACAAACCGTGCAGGTACCGCTGTCCCTTGCAGGACTTTCCAAAGATTGAATTAATTATATATTCTTGATTTATGAAGAGAAAGGAGTATTCTTAATGAAAAAAGGAATCAGTCATCTTATCAGAAGCACTCTCCTGGCAGCTCTCCTGGTTGCCACCCTGGCAATCTCCGGCTGCGGGGGGAGCACAAGCAGTGGAGGAACCTCCGGCACCGGAAGCTCAACAGGTGTAGCAGGCAGTTACTGTTTTGTATGCAATACCGGTGACAACACTCTGGGAGCCATAAGCCTTACCGACAACTCATACAAATCAATAGAGCTCAAAGGTGGATCTGCAGAGAAAAGCGCCATCGCAGTCGGCAGTACACCAAGCGGAGTTTCAGTGGATGCCAAGAACTCGGTTGCAGTTGTCACCAACAGAGGCGCTAACACCATATCTATCGTAAATATTGTGAACCTCGTTCAGGTCGCCGTCATGGATGTAGGCCAGCAGCCACTGGGCATCCGGTACAGCCCCATCTATGACAGCTTTGCAGGCCTCGCCAACTACGGCAGCGGAACTGTAGATATTCTGAACAGCACAACCGGATATGTCACTCACGAGCTTACCGTAGGCGGAAACCCTGTCGCCATATGCGTCTCCAATGACGGACTTACCACTTATTCAACCAACTCCAATCTCAGCATGTCAGTAATCAGCATGAGTGGAGGAAATCCCTCAATCATTGCCACCGTACCTAACATTGGCGATGGCGGCATCGACATGGACGCCAACAGCAGCTTTCTCTATGTGGCAAACTCTACTGTAAACGGCGTCACACGCGTCAATGTGAACAGCACCGGCACAACGATGAACATTCCGGTCGGGAACACTCCTAACGATGTGGCGTGCTCGCCTACAGATGCCAACAAGATTTATGTCACAAACGGCGGAGACAACACTGTTTCGGTGATAAACGGTGCCACAAGCACGGTAACAGCCACTATTGCCGTCGGAACCACACCTAAGGCAGTGGTATTCAGTCCAGACGGCTCAAAAGCATATGTGGCAAACAGCGGCTCTAACACTGTCTCAATAATAAACACAAGCAGCAACACAGTGGGTGCTACAGTCGGCGTAGGCTCAAACCCGACTGCACTGGGAACAACCCCCTGGTAACACTGCAGTATTGAGATTATTAATTCATTGATGAGATACACCGAGAAAGAGAAGAGCAGCCACTCTTCTCTCTCTCATTTATACTGACGCACATTGCAGGAGCGCACCTTAGCCTGTAACGATGCGCAAATCATACTCCGCAGTATGCTGGAAAGGGGGACATCATAGATGTCAGAACACAGGGAAACCGCCGAAAGGCTGCATCCAATCGAAATGCAGACTCTGGCCTGCTTCAGGGAACGAAATGATCTCACCCACGATGAGCTTCTCACGCAGTCAATGCTGAAGGAAAGCCAGTTGCGAACTGCACTGGAATGGCTCCTGCACAAAGAGCTCATCACTTCAAGGGAAGAAGGAAAGGAAGAGTCAGTAACTCTCACCAGAATTGGAGAAGATTTTGCATCGAATGGGATTCCTGAAGGCCGTATTGTAAGAACACTTATGGAGAAGGGTGATATTCCGCTCACTCTGCCTGACATCGCCTCTCTCACAGGGCTTGAGCAGTCTCAGATAAGCCCTGCCATAGGAGAGCTTAAGAAACGGGAAGCCATTTCCTTTGGAGAGGGCGGGCGCCTGATCTTCAAAGAAGGCCCGGATCTCTCATTCATCGACTTCAGGGAAGGCCTTCTCAGAAAGCTCCAGGAGCGCTCGCCGGTATTGATTCAGGAGCTCTCTGACAGAGAGCAGGATGAGGTAAGATCGGGATGGAGGAAGAGGAGTCCAGAAAAAGGGATATACAGGATTGATGAGCGTCCTCTCCTCTGTTACAGCCTGAACGAAACAGGCGTTGAGGTGCTTCCGTATGTCCACACGAAGCCCATGGTGAATCAGCTCACCCCTCAGATGCTGAAATCCGGCGATTGGAAGCACTGTGAGTTCAGAAAATACGACATTACCCTCAAATCACCGAGAATCCAGATAGGAAAAAAACACCCTTATCGGCAGTATCTTGACCGTGTGAGGGCCAAACTGGTGTCACTGGGGTTCATGGAGATGACCGGACCACTTGTGGAGACAGAGTTCTGGGACATGGACGCTCTTTTCATGCCGCAGTTTCATTCGGCCAGGAACATACACGACGTTTACTTCATCAAAGAGCCTCACCATGCGGAGAAGATCGAGGAGCCCTTTCTCTCCAGCGTTGCAGCTGCCCATGAGCACGGCGGCGGGACAGGCTCGTCAGGGTGGGGGTATAAATTCGATGCAGAAAAAACACTGCGGCTGGTGCTGCGAAGTCAGGGCACAGCTCTTTCAGCCAGGACTCTGGCAGGAGGACCGGTCATTCCTGGAAAATACTTTGCCATAGCCAGATGTTTTCGATATGACCAGATCGATGCCACCCACGGCACGGATTTTTTCCAGGTTGAAGGGATCGTCGTCGATCCTTCAATTAACTTCAGAAAGCTTCTGGGACTCCTGACTCTCTTTGCCGACGAAATAGCCAAGGCAGAAAAAACCAAGTTTGCCCCTGCCTATTTTCCCTTCACCGAGCCATCGGTTGAGCTTCACGCGTGTCATCCGAAGCTCGGATGGATGGAGCTCGGAGGGGCCGGCCTCTTCCGTCCTGAAGTCACTCGGCCTCTCGGTGTCACAGTACCTGTCATAGCGTGGGGCCTCGGCATTGATCGGATGGCCATGTTGTCCCTGGGAATCAACGATATCAGGGAGCTTTTTACTCACGATCTGGAATTCTTAAGACAGTCAAAGGTGGTGCTCTGATGCCTTCATATACATGCAATAAAAACGATCTTCTCACACTGATTGGCGATCCCTCCCTCTCACCGGAGGCTCTGGAGAGTCTGCTCGAATATGCCAAATCTGAACTGAAAAGCCTGGATGAAGCGACCGGCGAGCTCAAGCTCGAGAATAACGATACGAACCGGCCGGATCTGTGGTCGTGCGAGGGGACGGCCAGGCAGATCAGGACCTGCTGCTATAAGAAAGCATCGCACTATCCCTTCTTCGCAAAGACACCGGATGCCTCGCATACAATTATCGTCGATGAGTCGATTACAGAGATCCGCCCTTTCATCGGGGGATTCACGGTAACCGGCATCACCGTAGACTCTCTCCTTCTGGATCAGCTCATTCAGACTCAGGAAAAATTATGCGAAAACTACGGCCGCTCCCGTGATCTGATAGCCATAGGGATATATGATGCGTCACAGATGGCACTCCCTGTCCACTATCGCGGTGTCAAGCCTGACGAAGTGCGATTCGCTCCGTTGGACTTCGAGGAAGAGCTGACTCTCGACGAGATCCTGGCGAAGCACCCCAAGGGCATTCAATATGCCCACCTTGTGAAGGGAAAGGAGCGCTACCCCCTCATCACGGACAGCCTGAAGAAAGTTCTTTCGTTCCCTCCGGTCATCAACAGCAACGATCTGGGAAGAGTGACTCTCGGAAACACCCATCTCTTCGTTGAGGCCACAGGAAAGGAGCGCGATGCAATAACTCTGGCACTCAACATCCTGGCCTGCAACATACACGACAGAGGCGGCACAATTGCGCCGTTTTCCGTGATATACCCTGATGGAACAAAGACGGTGACTCCCTGCCACTTTGAGCGAAAGGTTGATGTTGAGCTCTCCTTTGCACAGAGATGTATCGGTGAGGATATAGGCCTGGATGAGCTGATCGAAAAGCTCAAAGCCATGGATCTGGAGCTCAAAGGCACTGATGAGGCGAAAAAAACCACTACCTGGAAACCTCCTGCATATCGCCTCGACCATCTACACGCCGTGGATCTTGTCGAAGACTACTGTATCAGCAGAGGCTATAACAACTTCATCCCTGAGATGCCGGAACGGTTCACCAAAGGCGCTGCCGCTCCGATCATCACCTGGTCCGATACTCTCCGGGAACTCATGCTGGGCATGTCTTTTCAGGAAGTTATGACTTATATGCTCACATCAAGAGACACGCTTACCGGAAAGATGAACGATCTCTCCCCAACACTCGAGATTGAGAACATAATGAGCGAAAGCTATTCTGTTGTGCGTTCGAGACTCGTTCCGATACTGCTTGAGATAGAATCAAAAAACCAGAGGAGTGAATACCCTCACCGTATCTTTGAAACCGGCGAAGTGGCCGTTCCTGACAGCTCAGTAGCTGACAGAACTTTGACAGAATACCATCTGGCAGCCCTGATTGCCTGCAGCGGCGCAACATTCTCAGAGCTGTCAAGCACGCTTCAGGCCCTGATGTACTTTCTGGGGATCGATTACAGCCTCGAGAAGACAGAGCACCCCTCCTTCATTTCAGGGAGGGTAGGCGTGATAATGGTGAACAACAGATCTTTCGGTATTATCGGAGAGATCCATCCGGCAGTTCTTGAGAACTGGGGGATCACCTGCCCCTGTGTCGCCTTTGAGCTGCGCATCGACGGAATATAGATGAGGCATAAATAGTGACAGACTCCATTTTCTTAAGAAAATGGAGTCTGTCACTATTTATGATAGAACTCGCTGCCTGGCTGAGTGATGGTGAGCCTGGCCTGCCTGATCAGAAGCTCGCATAACCTTTCAGCCTTTTCCATAGGCGTGCAGTCCATCACCGCCGAGGACCTCTCTCCATCGATCATGAATGAGAAGTTACCCTTTTCTGTGTTCACTTCGGCTTTTCGAATGCCGGTGAAGCGCTCCCTCCTGAACCTGAGCGATTTCACATCCTCCCACCTGGAAAAGAACTGCTTCTCACCATCGTTATAATGAATACCTTTCAAAGTGGCGGTAAACACCATGCCGCATTCTTTCATCTTCCGCCTGTAATCAGCTCCAAGAAGCCAGATCCAGAAAGGTGAATAGCCGATGGCCAGAGTCGAATACCAGGGAAACACAGGATTTGCCGAAAGCAGGAACACACCCAGCACTCCTCCCAGCAGGGATATGAAGGCTGAAAAGGCATACTGCCTTTTGTCAGGGGCACTCCGGCCGTAAGTGAATCGCTCAGCCTCCTCCATCATCAGACGCTCCCCCTTCAGGACCTGCCGCATCTCGTCGACGGTCTGAAAACGAGCCGCAGGGTCTATGGAAAGAGCCTTCTCCAGTATATGCTCAATCGACTCAGAGACTGAAGGGTTCTTCTCCCTGACCGGCGGAAAGAGAAAAGGGCACAGAGTGGGGTCGTGACCGGTCAGAAGATGATAGATCAATGCCCCTAGAGAGAAGACATCAGAACGGGGATCGGTCTGCTCCTGGCCATACTGCTCCGGCGCCGCATAACCAGGCGTTCCCATGATTATGGTATCCCGGTTCTTGCCCATGGAAAAGATCCTGACCAGACCAAAATCAATGAGCTTCACATTCCCCTCAGGGGTGACGATGCAGTTTGAAGGCTTCAGATCTCTGTACACAATCTGCTGACCGTGAAGATAGTCAAGGGCATCGGAGATCTGGAGCGCCCACGAGACAACCTGCTGCTCTTCACGAGGCGACTTTTCCTCCATCATCGCCTCTAGAGTCTTTCCTTCTATCAGCTCTTCTACGAGAAACCTTCCACCTTCCCATATGAAATGGTCTGTCACCTTTGGAAGATTGATATGGGAGAGACGGGACAGCAGCTCAGCCTCCCTGATGAACTGGCGCATTATGAGATCTCTGCAGTCTGAAGATACGACAAGCTCTCTCATATGCTTGAGTGCCATTTTCCCGCCCAGTCTCAGATCCTCCACTTCATAGACCACGCTCATACCGCCTTCTGCTATTGTGCGTTTCACCTTATACCGGCTGTCCAGAACCGTTCCGGGAGCAAGCTGTGCCTTTTCCTCCGGGTATTCCACGCTAATTCCCCCTTTCCAGATCGAGCTTCACTGTACCGAGATCTACTGTCTTCCCCGACGGGGTGATTGAGATGATCCCTATTGGAGTCTTCTGCGTCACACTTCTGAGAGCCCCTGGGAAGCGCACAACCATATAGTAATTCCCCTCGGCAAGGTTCGAAAAGTGGAAACGCCCCTGCCTGTCGGTCGTGGCAGTGATGACTGGAAGAGAGCTGTATGCTCCATATCCATATCCTGTGAAAGAATACCTGGCCATCTTCTTCACTTCATTCCAGAGAGAGAGATCGAGCTGATAGATGAACTCCTCCTCAGAGGGACAGGGCTGCGTATTGTTGTAGTAGTAAAAGTTATATGTAGAAAAGAGACGGACTTTCGTATCGGCAGACGGTGCCCCATTAACGATCAGGGCTCCCCTTACCTTGCTGTCAAGCGGCCCCGAATAGAAGGTATGACGCTTTTTTATCCCTGGAGAGCTGTCCTTCTCCTTCCCGACAGAGAAGCCGGCCTTCTCACCGAGAGAGGCGTATATCGATGCCATACCTTCCTTTACTTCCCTGCCTGAGAAAAACCTTGATTCATCAGCAATTCTGTCGATATACTGATTAATCTCGTCACGGGCCATACCGTTGTAGAAGAGAGTCTCTGCAAAGTAATACTTCTCCCAGAATCTCTCTCTGCCATATGACTCAAACCACTGAAAACTGTGTGCAAGAGCTGAGCGCTGATCCCACTTTGCAAGATCAGAACAGACCAGATATGATATGGCAGTGTAGCTCTTTGGAGACAGAGGTCCGGACAGGACATCCTGCATATCCCTGTAGCGCTTCGCATCGAAAAGGCCGGCAGGAACGTTGTAGGGCTTCATTCTTCCTTTCATATATCGGTCCGGAGCTTTATCACAGTCTGATGTCAAGGCCACGACAGTAGAGATCTCCTCGATGCGCTCAATGGGATTCTTGCTTTTCTGATAAAAGGCATTTTCCGCATTGATCCCCTTTCTAGTTGCAATTACACTGCCGACAACAGGAGAGATCAGAGCGGTCACTATCACAGAGGATAGAAGAATCACCGACATTGAAGGTATCAACCGCTTTTTGACAAGAATCGTGAGCGAGATATTATCATCAAAGCCCAGGATAGACAATATCAGCACAAAGGCGGCTGCTGAAAACGCCACTGCAAGCAGTATGGAAAGACTGAGCGCCTTCAGGGGGATGATGCCAGACGTTCCATAGCTCCAGATGGAGGAGAACAGGCCGTAATGGTCATAGCAGGCACCTGTCTTCGATATTACCTGGAAGAGAGCTGCACTTCCAAGAGCGCCATAAAAAAATCGAACCATCGAGTGAACATTACGTGCAGAGCAGAACATCAGAATAAGGAACGCCGCTATCGACAGGTTCCACCCCAGCGCAGGCGAGATAAAAGGGTTGACGTAGTTTATAAGCGTCGCAAGCGGAGGAGGCAGCGGTGAATTGCTCAAATAATAAGGCCCTATGGCATCACCGAAGCTCAGATAATACATGCCGAAAAGGAGAAACTGCAGTACAATCATGAAGTAGTTCATTGCCAGAACGGTGATGACGATCCCGAGAAGGGGAAGAATCACCGCCGCGGGAGGGATCCTTTTTCTCTTCCAGACTGCGGTGAAAAAGGCTCTCAGATTGAGCACCCTGAAAGCGGTAAAGATAATTACCGCCATCGACAGCAGAGAGACTCCACAGGTAAGGAACATACGAGAACGTCCGTTCAAATCATCTGTAACAAAGGGGATCCAGAAAGAGTTCTTAATCATCTGCACACTGGCCAGGGAAGTGTCGCTGAAAAGCCAGCTCTTCATATCTGCCTGCATTATATACATCGTGATAAAGGCTGTGGTCGACATCACTGCGGCCATGGCAGCTCCCCAGAGAAGTATCACTGTCAGAGAATACTGCGGCACCCGTCCCGAGCCGAGCAGCAGGTCGGCAGCGCGGCCCAGAGCAGATGAAAATGCTCTTTTCAGACGGGATGCCATACCGCGCTGATGCTCTTCCAATGCACGGGCAGCCAGCTTCCTTGCAAAGTCTTCCGGGAGCGGGGGAGAATCGAGGTTCGAGAGCGCCTCCCCGGCCTCAGCCATTGTCTTTTCCCATCCCCGGCACTTCACGCATCCTTCAAGATGCTCCTTTACACTGTCATTATATTCTAAGCAATCATCACGCATATCGAGTATCTCGTCACGAATCCTGTCACAGACCACGGCGTTGTGCCTCCTTTCTTTCCATTCCGGCAACCAGCTTCTTTCTTGCTTCATTCAGACGTGATTTGACGGTGCCGAGGGGAATCCTGAGAACCTGGGCGAGCTCCTCATATGAAAGCTCATAGTATTCCCGGAGCATGATGGTCGTCCGCTCTGTCATTGAGAGATGTGAGAGAGCTTCTCTGACGTGCTCCTTCGCCAGCATTGCTCCTTCCGGGAGGAGGCTCGAGCCTGACTGTTCCGGAAGCTCATCGTAGCGGACCTCATACAGCTTCTGCCTGGAAAAGGCATCTCTTGCAAGGTTGGTGATGATCTGGGCAAGCCAGGCCCGAAAGGCACGAGGACTCCTGAGTGTATGTATGCTGCGGAATACGCGGAGATAAGCTTCCTGAAGCAGATCCTCCGCCTTATGGTAATCACCGATGATATGATAGGCAAGGCCAAAGGCTTTCTTCTGCGTCCTGGTGATAAGGAGCTCAAAGGCTGCACCGTCATGCTCCTTGACACGGGCTATCAGTTCGCCCAGAATAACTTCTTCACGACTCACTGAATCCTTCAAGACCAGCGCGCCCTCTTCTCTCCACTGCCTGGCCAGATCACCGGCATCGAAACAGACTGCTGCACCATCTGGCATGAGTCCAATCCTCCCATCTTTATTCGAATCTGCAGATTCTACCTTTAAGACGGAAGATTGGACCAGAAAGTTCGATTAAGTGAAATTAACCGGCATATGCCTCGTCCTGCTCAATAAGGGAGAGGGTCCAGTAGAACTCTCCTGATGTCACTTTGCTCTCGCAGTATTCACAGATGCCGGCCATGCTGATCTTAAGAGGTGCGCCGCAGTTGGGACAGCTCTTCTCCTCATCTGCCTTGTCTTTGGTGAAGCCTGCAGCTCTTATGAATGTCCAGTATTCGGAGAAGGTGCGCAGCGCATCCCTGCTGCCTTCCACCACTTTTCCACTGTTGTCCAGAGTGTAATCCCTCATCCTGGCGGCTATCCTGACAGTAATACTTTCAAAATAGGCATCCCGCTCAATCTTCACCGGAATGACGGAGAGGATCTCGATATTCTCAAGATGGTTGACATAACCGGCCTCTTTGTACCGCTCAATCATATAGAGATGAGTCGAAAAGAGATAGTCGGTCTCAAGCGGCCGCGCCATATCCCAACGCTGTTTCATCCAGGCCTCCTGGAGCTTCAGGAAGACCTCTCTTACCCTCGCCTCAAAGGTCTGCCAGGAAAAATCAGGATATCTGGCCATGAAGTTCCTTCTCTCCGTTTCGAAGGCGTTCTGAAACACCGTAGGGAGACCGGAGCCTTCTTCGAGGCCGCCTGAAGATAGCCGGAGAGGCGGCCTTTCCATCCTCTCGAGCACAACGGCGTTGTATAGAGTCCAGTGGAAATCACCTTTGTTGACCACCTTGCCGCAGTAAGGACATGTGCCGTCACTTCTGAGCTCAGAGGGGTTGCCGCAGCTGGGACAGGCGAAGTTTGATATATCCCGTGGACCTTTCGAGAGCACCGTGCTGTTCCGCTGAAACGACCAGCGCTCCCTGGAATAATAGATGTGCTTTGTCTTCTCATCAGAGTATTCGGTGAAGTTTGATTCGACCTCCACAAAGATGCGCGTTACTGCAGGATCGGCGATCGTTATATCCTTGACTGCCGCAGATCCTACAATGACATTTTCAATACGATATACTGACTTCGATTCATCCTTGAGCACGGCCAGAAAAGTCGAATCGATAAAAGGCTCCAGCGGCTCCCACCTGTGATCACCTCTGGCCTGGTGAACTCTGACGTAAAAACGCTGCACAAAGTCCATGAACAATGGGCGGGAGAAGTTGGGATCCCTTTCTTTTTTAAGACTGTCAATCTTCTGCGAGACATTGAGAGTTCGCCTGTCAACAGCTCCGCTGCTCTCACTGGAATAGAACGCCGGGGGAAGAGTGCTTCCCACGTTCCTCCTCCACCATATGTAACCGATAATCAGGGCAATAAGAAGAGGGATGCCGACAACAGGCACCTCGAAGATCAGATAGAGCAGAAGCCTGAAGACCATGTAGATGAGACCGAAATCGCCGCCGCCGCTGCCGTCGCCAGAGTGTCCACCGCCATAGCTCTGTCCTCCGCCAACACGGCAAAGCACCGGCAGAGCCGGCAGCAGCATTATCAAAGACAGCAGCATGACAATAAAAACACGTCGCTTCACTGGATTATCCTCGGCCTGTTGGGAATCTCATCAGGATTGTCCTCACCGGGAGGGAAGGTAAGAGAGAGGAACTGCATCCCTTCACTGAGGGCCTGAAGCACCTGCTCAACTGCTGATCCCGAGTGCATCAGTGCATTCAGCCTGTGGCGGAGAGTATGCCATTCGGCCCTCGGAATGGCACCGTCAATACCTGCATCCGGAACAATCTCAACGAGTCTTTCAAAGATAGACAGATAGACGAGTATGCCGTTGCGCTGTCTAGTGGCAGATACGCCTTCTTCAAAAAACACCCGGTGTGAGGCTCTCCGCACCTGCTCTTTTCTCCTGCCTCTGGTGGTCAGGAGGCGGCAGAGGCCGGGAAGAGTCCGGCACAGCCAGTATCCTAGAAAAAATGAGACGAGCACAACCGGAATTATATCATACATATGAAAATTCAGCGGAGACAGGACCAGGACGACCAGAGAGACGACTGTGAGGATGCAGCCTGACAGATAGCTCACGTCCCTGTAGTCACCAGAATATCGTGATATGGCGACTACAATCTCTGCGCTTGTTTTCTTCTCGATATCAGTAACTATCTGCTCAATGGAGGCCTGCGAAGCCTGTGTGAGAAGTCTCTTCATCGTGGCACCTCCATCAAACTGCTCTGCTCAATGATCAGATCGCACCTATGCAACTGTTTTCCTTCATTCCACTCCAGGTTCTTCACAGACTGCCGGCTGCACATCAGCGATTCACTGCCTGCGGTATGCTCTGTTTACCACACCTGATATGATATCAGTGGTTGACTTAAGCTGGGAATGCCTGTATTTGCTTATGGCGCCCGGCTTGGGCTGATATTTCCTGAGCAGCTCTCCCACCTCAGGCATATCCTTCAGTCCCTGGATGGCCATGTCATTGCTTACACGGCTCCAGTCATCCATGCCAAGCTCAAAGGCCTTTTTCCAGCAAAGAAAGGCTCGTTTCTCATCGCCCGGCGCGCCGCGCCAGGAATAGCAATCTCCCATACGGTAGAGGATCTCCACATCATCTGGAAAGACAGCCAGCGACTCGTCATAGACGTTAAGGGCCCGTGCATACTCCTTGAAGTATTCCTCCACCTGTCCAAGCCCCAGATAGGAGGGATAGTATCGTGAATCGATGGCGAGCGCGCTCTTGAACTGCTCCTCTGCCTTCAGAATCTGGAAGCGGCGGAAGAGGATCTGGCCCTTGATATAGCATACCTCGGGATCCCTGGGGTTTATCTTCAACTCTTTTGCAAGCTCCTCTTCTGCCTGGTACTCACGGCCATTGGCAAGATGGATCAGCGCCTTTGACTTATGAATCCCAGGGAATTTTTTAATCTTTTTCTCCAGCTTTGAAAACTCTTCAAGGGCATCGCTCCACCTGCCCTGATCCATATGGGCAAGGGCCAGAAGATATATAATCTCATTGGTGGATCCAGACCAGAGAGCTTTTTTGAGAAGCTTTACCGCATCGTTCTTTTTATTCTGAAGATACAGCGATCTTGCCAGCCCGACCTGCACAGAGGGATTCTCCGGATCCAGCTTCTGAATCTTCTGGAATACTCTCATGGCCTCCTTTCCGTCACCCTTCAAAAGATAGATCTTGGCAATTCCTGCCAGCGCTTTTTTCAGGGATGGGTCAAGAGTCAGGGCTTTTTCATAGTTCATCTGCGCTTCATCGATACTGCCGTTTATAAGACACATATTGCCAAGATAGAAGTATCCATCGACACTTGCAGGATCAATCTCAACGGCTTTTCTGAATGCGCTCTCTCCCTCTTTGAGCTCTCCTATCATCGCATATGTTCTTCCAAGCTGTATATGGGCATCTACTAGATTCGGATCGAGATCAACCGCCTTCTTCAGGTTTTCAAGAGAGTCCTCAAACTGCCTGTCAATCTGCAGGGACAGCCCAAGTCCATAATATCCCCAGGGGCTTCTACGGCTGGCAGAGATACACTTTTTAAAATACTCCTTCCCCTTGTCCCATCCCAGAAGCCGCCCGTACAGATAGCAATAATGACCGTCACGGGGATTTTCCTGCATCAGATTCTTATACTGTTTCAGAAGATCATCCTTTTTTCCCTGGGCTGTCATTATATCCTGAATATGCTCATGAGCCTTTACATTCTTTCCATACGTCAGGGTGGCTTTCTGATAGAACTGAAGAGCTTCTGCGGTCTTTCCGCCTCTTTCAAGCTCCAGACCCTTACGAAACAATTCATCAGATTTCTTTCCTGCACCGCTGCAGCCGCAGAGAAGCAGAGCCAGAACAGTGATGAAAACAAGCTTTCGAACTATCATGACACCACCTGATTCTTAACAGCCTTGAAAATCCTGAAAGATTTCTGTCATCTCCATGAAATATCCTCTTTCATCGCGGGATTATCAGTGTTGCGAGAAAGCCAAATGTTAACATATTGTTAACACCATGTTGCCTTTTTTCATATTGACCGCCTCTCCCCTCTTTGATATGCTAGTTATGAGAATATATGCGCAGAGTTAAAGAAAGTATATAAGGAGGCGCGGCAAAAGCCGCCTGAGTGCGCTTGATGAACATAGACGGCTCACGCAACACAATACCGCAGCACATACCAGCACCGCGACTCAGCCCGGCCGCTCCACAGGAGGAGCTGACATCGATCCCGTTCAACGGTGACGTTGTTCTTTTTGGCACAGCAGACCTGACAAACGAAGGGAAAGTTCCCCTGATCCTCTCAAACCTGTCCGGTTCAGACCGTGAAGGTATTGAAAAAGCACTGAAGCAGTTCAAGGGGAAGGTTACTGACGAGCTTCCCCTTGTAGATGGCTTCACCGTAGAAATAAGCTCCAAAAAGATAAAACAGTTCCTGAACAGCCTTCCACCTGATGTCAACATAAGAGTTGATAACAAGCTGAAAATTCCGGATCCCCAGGCACTTTCACCTGCGTCTGAAATAAAAGGTCCGCCTGTAGAATCGAAGAACGTATACGCAGAAACGCTGGGACTCGACAAAGTATGGGCACAGGGCTTTACCGGCAAAGGTGTAGGTGTCTGTGTCATTGATTCCGGGATACACTCCCATGAAGATCTTGACGGGCGGATCGCAGGGTGGAAAGACATGTCTACCGAGGGAAAGATGGAGAATCACGACCCCTTCGGCCACGGCACCCACGTTGCAGGCATAATAGGAGGCAGTGGAAAGGCATCAGAAGGCAGGATATCCGGTGTTGCCCCCGATGCTAATCTCATAGGTGTGAGAATCACGTCGGTATCAGAAGCCATCAAAGCGCTCCAGTGGGCTATCGACAACAAGGCTCAGCACGGAATAAAGATCATCAACATGTCCCTTGGCGATTACGCCATCAAGAGCTATAAGGACGATCCTTGGGCACAGGCTGCAGAGAAAGCCATCGATGCCGGTATCATAGTCATAGCGGCTGCCGGAAATGAAGGGCCGGGCGCAAAGAGCATCAGTACTCCCGGCACCGATCCAAGAGTCATAACCGTTGGAGCTTTCGATGACAGGAAAACCCCTCAGGTTGATGACGATATCATTGCAGATTTTTCCAGCCGAGGCCCCACATCTGTCGACAACCTGTCAAAGCCTGATCTCCTGGCTCCTGGAGTCAACATCTTCTCGACTCTCGCGCCGGGCGCCACACTCGACATGAGTGACATGCCGCATATCGGAACCAGCTATCTGGCCATCTCAGGCACTTCCATGGCCACACCTATAGTGTCGGGGATTGCAGCTCTTCTCCTTTCTGCAAATCCGAACCTTACACACGATCAGATCAAGGAGATCCTCACACAGACAGCCGATAAGATGCCAGATCTTGACAATCTGACGCAGGGTGCGGGAAGGATCGATCCCGGCGAAGCCATAGCCCTCGCTCTTGCCATGGCAAAAAGCGCGCCTTTGCAGGCTTCGAAGCCCCAGCCAGCCCCACAGCAGACAGAAACCGCTCTGATGTCGGCAAATACTGCTTCTCAGCGGACAGGACAGTCTCTGAATGAGAAGGAAACGGCTCCGGATGAGAAAGAGTCTGCCGCCTCAGCCATATTAATACCAGATCCGCTTCACCAGGACGAATGGCTCATCTCCTGACATAAACCAGTACAGTCTCATATTGTTATCAGTTGAGAGCCGACGGAGAGCCTGGTGTTTGAACTATTGCATTCCCTTTCCTCTCTTTCTGCCGATTCACATCATTCTCCCTGAGAAGAAAAGCATTTCTGTCGAAAAAGGGACGCTGCCGCAAAGTTCATCACCTGAAGGAGATTGACAGAGTGATGACATAAGTAGTATGGTGTAGTAAATCTGTATCTGCTGTCTGTAACCATGAATAAAGAATCTACCGCAGAGGACCTTCTTCAGCCTCCAGGCGTGCTCTTTCTCCCTGGAAGGAAAAAACCACCAGGCATTCACCTCATCTCGCTGGTGGAGCGAATCTATGCGCCGGAGCGGTATCACTGGGGGCTGAGACTGCTGTTCATAGCACTTCTACTTGTCATAAGCACCGCACTCGTCTATTTTACAGGCGGCACATATCTCGCATTTCCACACGTCTTTTATATCCCCATCATTCTGGCCAACTTCCTGATGGGTCCGAGAGCAGGGATAATTACAGCTGTATTATCAGGAATAATGATAGGATTCATCCCTCTCAACGTAAGCAGGTGCACCCCCCAGGAGCCGATCATGATCCTCTCCAGGACAGTTTTCTTCCTGCTGGTCAGCGGAGTGGCAGGAATATCTGCAGCAATTTCTCGAGGCTATATAGACTTTCTGCAGATCAAGGTGAGCGAAAAGACAAAGGAGCTGGAGAACAACTATAAAAAGCTCAAGGAGCTTCAGGAGTTCAAGGATTTTCTCTCTTCCACTATTGTACACGATCTCAAGACGAGCCTCTCGTCAGTCATGCTCTCCTGCTCAACACTCAAAAAGCTCTATGGGGAAACCATTGACGAAAACGGCAGGTCTCTCCTCGATACATCTATTGGCGCAGGCCATCGCATGCTGACCATGATCAGCAACATTCTGGATGTCTATGCCCAGGAGGAGGGAAAGTTCTCTGTCACCCTGTCGGAATGGGAACCCGGTGCTGCCATCCGGCAGATTGTAGAGGAATTCTCAGCACAGGCCGCAATCAGAAAGATCGATCTCATATACAGGGAGAGCACACCTCTTCCCAGTATCCAGTGCGATGGTGATCTGATGAGAAGAACACTGGAGAATCTGACAGTGAACGCTCTTGCTCACACCCCTGCAGAGGGAGCCATAACCATCTCGACCACATTGGAAGAGAAATCACTCACCGTATCAGTCAAAAATACCGGAAGTTACATTCCACCCGAATGGCGTGAGAAGATATTCGATAAATTTGCCCGCGTTGACGATTCCGAAAACAAAAAGGCCGGAAGCGGCCTGGGCCTTGCCTTCTGCAGAATCGCCGTAGAGGCACACGGCGGAAAAATCTGGAACGAGTCTTCTTCGGAAGGAGCAATCTCCACTGCATTCTTTTTTACAATCCCACTCTCACCTGTAATTTCACAATGAATGTAAATAAGAGGAATCTGATGAGAGCTTTCACAGTCTTTACAATATTCATATCGCTGCTTGCGTCACTGAATTGTGTCTGCCTTTACGGCGCCCAGGAAAACGACAGTCTCCCGCTCTATCAGACCATTCTGAAAGACTGCTCCACCACAAGGAAAGCCCTGACAGGGCAGGAACAGCAGTATATCTACGATCTCGTCGCTTCCGGAAATGTCACTTCACTCGGAGCGCTCGGCAGGTATGACCCGGATCACCAGATAGGCTTCTGCTTCGGCAGAGCAATGGCTGTCCATCTTCTTTCGCGCCGAATGGGGCTTGCAGAAGACAGCATAAGGAAGCTTTTCATAGTTGGCTGCCTGGGGAGCGGCGGAAAGACAGAGTGGAGGTTTCACGTCGCCACTGTGGTGAAAGGCTGTGATGGAGCCTGGCACACCGTCGAGATGAATGTCGCGAAAGGTCCGCTCCCGGTTCAGGACTGGGTGGCAGAGATGCACAGAGTATGGGATCCAGGGAAAAAGGCCAGGCTTTATGCGGCATCTCCCTCATGGGTGCTTCCGGATGTGCGCACCTTCAGGGAGATCAATGAAGAAAGAGGGGAAGACCTTATCGAGCTCTCGTTCGATCCGTCATATCGCACCGGATTCAACAGCTGCACGTCCTTTGGAGCCAGACTTTACGAAGTTGACGACCTCACTGCCGGCAGATACTTCATCGGCATTGATGAAGATGAGCACAACCGCTTTGACTTCAGGCAGATCATAATAAACGGCGAGACATACGGCTACAGAGGATATTTTAATGACATGCTGAAATGGCTGAAGTCGTGCAGGCTCTCCATAGAAGTCCCGGGACATGTGAAAAGAAAGGAACACCGCCATGGCGCTGCTGGATAACGTTTTTTCTCCGGAGATCTACGATCGGTGGGAGGTTCTGCCTGAAGAGACAAGGGCGGCGGCAATAAGAGATCGCCTTGCAGAGTATATCAGCTTTGCCCGAAAGAGAGTTCCCTACTACAGGGAGCGCTGCTCCTGTTTCGACATCGATGGCGAGTTCCCTCTGAAGGATGTGCCCTGCCTCACCTCAAAAGAGCTCAGAGCTCTCATCCCACCCAGAAGCAGTGAGCTTGTCACTGACACCTCCTGCCCTGTCAATGTCTTTCAGAGCGGCGGCACTACAGGCTCTCCAAAGACCGCCCTCTTCTCCCACGACGAGATGGAGCTTCTCACCCTCCCCAATGCCAGAGGATTTTATGCTCTGGGCCTCAGGAAAGAGGACAGGGTGGCAAACCTCTTCGCCGTAGGCGGCCTGTACATGACATTCGTACACATCAACAGAATGCTGCAGCAGTATGGCTGTACGAACTTTCCCTTTTCGAACCAGACAGGTGCTGACTTCATCCATTCGGTGACAAGGCTCTTCACTGTCAACGTATTCACCGGCATCGCCAGCAGCGTTCTGGACTGCCTCAGAAAGATAATGAATATGGGGCTCGAAGGTATTGCTGTCGACAAAGTCCTCTATGGCGGCGAGCATCTTTATGATACAGACAGGACTCTGCTTTCAGAGCGCCTCGGTGTGTCCCTCATAGCTGCACCCGGCTACGGTACAGTTGACACATGGTATATCGGCTATCAATGCCTCCGCTGCCCTCCCGGAGTATTTCACGTCCACGACGATCAGTGTTACACAGAGATTGTAGATGAAGGAACCGGAAGGCACTGCAGGCCAGGCACTGCAGGCATGCTCTATGCCACGCCGATTGTGAGAAGGCTGACACCGATCATACGCTATCAGGTAGGAGATTTGGCTCTCTGGATGGAAGAGCCCTGCCGGTGCGGGAGAACAACGCCCCGCTTCAGACTTCTGGGCCGTGGCGACGATGTGCTCCGAATCGGATATGACTCTATCGACTACACTTTCGTGCAGGAGGCTGCCGGCAAAGTCGGACATCTCACCGGAGCCATCCAGATGGAGAAGCAGAGAAAGGAAGGAAAAGACCTTCTTATAATCCGCGTGGAGACTGAGGCTCCTGCCGGTGAGCACCAGAGGCTTGGCGATGTGCTTCTGGCAGAGATACTGGAAGGAAGGCCGTCACTTAGAAGCTTTGTTGAGAAAAAAACGGTTTGGCCGATTAAAATCGAAATATCCCACACCGGAGCGCTTGCCCGCTCAGATCGGACAGGAAAGCTGCGCCGGGTCATAGACGCGATTGATTGAGAGCGCTGTCTTTCCGCATAACAGATACCCTGAATCCACCGCCTCAGAAATTTTGAAACATAACAAACCTTATCGTGATGACTTTCCAAGGGAAGACTCCACGAAAAACGTTTCACCAGAAAGGTGATTCCAGCATCTATGAGAAATGCACTAC
>Ga0302251_1000065_pt1 | contig 127286 bp, 113 predicted proteins | sample AAG_RA_Gln_MG_FD_193534 | JGI IMG/M metagenome (GOLD analysis project Ga0302251, IMG submission 193534) | Enriched activated sludge microbial communities from anaerobic digester in WTTP, New Holstein, Wisconsin, United States - AAG_RA_Gln | ecosystem: Engineered > Bioreactor > Anaerobic >... | reverse complement strand
ACTCGTGAATATAAACAAGGAAGCGCACCCGGTGGGTTCATCGAACGTCCGCTCACTCAGATTCCAGACCTCTGCGATCCTCCGTACCCCCATTTCTTAACCTGTGAAGAATAAATGCTATCTGGTGAGTATAACGTCCCGGACCTGTATTGCTTTTGTCAAAATTAAGTGATATAATATGAAATGCTTGCGCCAGGGATTGGAATGATGATATCAGAAGAGATTCAGGATTTATTCCAGTAAATACAGCAACGTCGGTGCAAGGAGGACCAAAAGACGCATCAGTGAACAGTTAGTCCCTGACGGGAGTGTGAAACATCACAAAGGTTAGGTAAGGAGGAAATCGGGTTGGCAGAGTTTCAGGACAAAAATTTAAGCTGTCGGGATTGTGGTAAAGAGTTTACCTTCACCGCTGGTGAACAGGAGTTCTATGAGAAGAAAGGCTTTGAGAATGAGCCGGTTCGTTGTCCGCAATGCCGTGCTTCCAGAAAAAGAAATAAGACTCCTCACGGACAGAAAGGCTTCAAGCCTCTTGTCGATGTAATATGCGAATCCTGTGGAAAGGAAACGAAAGTACCTTTCAAGCCGACGCAGGGGAAGCCTGTATACTGTCGTGAGTGTTTTGATAAATCATCAGGAAAGACCAACGTTGCGAGTTAATAACATAGCAGAGAGTGTTCGATTCAGGGTCCTCACATTTGAGTAAGTCATAAGACTATTGAACTATCAATAGTCTTTTCTTCTGTTCCCTCGAATGGGAATCTAGATTGAAGACAATGCCGCCGGCATTAATCCAGAGGGAGGTTTGAAATGTCCAGATTTGCAGGTGCTGTGCTGATCTTTGCTGTGCTTCTGATGTGTGCCGCACCGTCTTACGGTGATGGCATCAAAGTCATAGTAGATGGAAGGAAGGTTCCCACCGATGTAAGGCCGGTCTTCAAACAGGCAACTGTTTTTGTGCCTTTGAGGGGGGTGCTTGAAGAGTTAAAGGCAGTCATAACTTTCGACAAGAAAACAGGAACGATCACGGCAAAAAGAAAGAACAGCACTGTAGTGCTTGTAGTTGATTCAACAAAAGCAAAAATAAACGGCGTTACAACCTTTATGCCAATTCCTGCTTTTATTAAAGAAGGAAGAACGCTGGTGCCTCTCAGGTTCATTTCACAGGCGCTCGGCTGCCGGGTAAAATGGGAGCCTCAATATATGACCGTACATATCTCTTCGAGGGGAGAAAACGGTGATGATATCGATGTTGATGTGAAAGACCTCGATGACGATATTAAATAATCATTAAACTATCTTCTTTTCTCGCAGGGGATGTTTCCAACGGTGCACGAAGTCTTGCAGGCAGACTGGCACGATGTGGCGCAGTCTGTGCATTTTTCCTCGCCCTGGACATGAGGCCAGGGAGTGAGCAGGACCTTTATATGTCTGATTTTTTTCGCTGTTTTTTTCTGGTTCATGGAATTTCTCCTTTCCAAAGCGGCCTTTTCTGATTCAGGACAGTGTATTCCTGGTATTTGCCACTTGCAAGGCCATGTATAATTATGTATAATAAAGAAAATGACCTGGCGTGTTTAATATTCCCTGAACATGGGGTAATTCCTGCCTGTTTTGCCAGAGAGCACTGATGAGGTGGATGATGAACAGGGTTTATCTCCTTCCTGTAGGAAACGTCAAAGAGGAGATATTGAAGCGGCTTCTTCCCTGTCTTGAAGAACGGTTTCTCTTCGGTTTCATGTGTCTGCCTGTTCTTTCAGTCCCGGGCAATGCATACAATGTGGTAAAACGGAAATATCTCTCACCGGTCATATGCGAGAAGATAAAGAGCGAATTTCCCGAAGATGCCCGTTTTGTTCTCGGTATTACTGATGTAGATACTTATGACAACTCCTCAAACCTTATCTATAACTTCACCCACTCTGAAGACAGGGTAGGCCTTGTATCACTGTACCGCCTCAATCCAGCCTTCAGCGGCAGAGCCAGCGATGAAGATCTTTTCTTTCAGAGGGTTTTGAAGGAAGTAGTGCATGAGCTTGGTCATCTAATGGGTTTCAGGCACTGCTTCAACAGTCTCTGCCCCATGTATTTCTCTTACAGCATCAATGATACAGATAAAAAAGGGAGCTTTTTCTGCGGGGAGTGCGAGAAAAAGCTTAATAGAATCACCAACAATTTCTAATGGGCAGCAGCAGTGACCTTGCTGCACATGATTGTCTCGTCCTTGTCCGGACCTACTGATATGATACTCACAGGCACATCAAGAAGCTGTTCCAGTGTTTTTATATAGGCTCTGGCCGTCTCAGGGAGTTCATCAGCATTTCTGCAGTCTCTTATGTTTTCATTCCAGCCATCCAGTTCAGTATAGACAGGCTTACAGTCTGACAGAACCTGAAGGCTGGAGGGAAACTCAGTGATCTCTTTACCGTTGTGGCTGTAAGCATGAGCTATCTTCAGAGAATCCATTCCGCCGAGCACGTCCAGCTTTGTTATGGCCAGGCTGTTGATGCCGTTGATCCTTATGGCATAACGCAGGATCACGAGATCCAGCCACCCGCATCGCCGTGCCCTTCCTGTAGTAGTGCCGTATTCAATGCCGGTTTTGAGCAGATGCTCACCGGTGTTGTCAGAGAGCTCAGTCGGGAAAGGACCTGTTCCAACTCTTGTAGTATATGCCTTGGATATGCCAACTACAGAACTGATGGCATATGGTGGGAGGCCTGTGCCTGGGCTCCCGCCGCCTGAGATTGAACTTGATGATGTGACAAAAGGATATGTGCCGAATTCCAGATCGAGGAGGGCTCCCTGGGCTCCTTCCAGTATGATCGTCTTGCCGTCTTTGTAAGCATTGTAAAGGAAAAGCGATGTGTCGGCAACATAAGGTCTGAAATAGTCAGCCAGCCCGAGGCATCTCTCGAATACCTGCTTCTCGTTCATACCGCTCTCTCTCAGCAGTTCTTCCTTCTCGATAAAATTACTGTGGATCTTACCGCGCAGTATCTGTTCATCAAGCATGTCGATGACGCGTATCCCCTCCCGGGATACTTTATCTACATATGCAGGACCTATCCCCCTCCCGGTAGTGCCGAGTCTTAGATCTCCGCGTTTTTTCTCCTGGCAGGAATCTATCCATCTGTGATAAGGCATGATTATATGGGCTCTGTCTGAAATCCTGATATTCTCACAGGAAATGCCTCTTGATTTAAGCCTCTCGCATTCATCACGAAGGACTTCCGGGTCTATGACCATTCCATTTCCAAGAATACAGATCTTTTCCGGATAGAGAATTCCGGAAGGGATGTGATGAAGCTTGAACGTTTCACCTCCTGCGATGATGGTGTGTCCGGCGTTGTTGCCTCCTCCGTATCTGGCGATAATATCAGCCTTTTCCGCAAGGAAGTGTGTGATCTTGCCCTTTCCTTCATCGCCCCACTGGGCCCCGACGACTGCGGTGATGTTATGCTTCATGACTTTAATGTCCTCCTCACACTTTATTCCTGGTCCTTTCTGTTCTCTTCTTTCTCCATGATTGACCTGGCTGCCATGACACCTGAGATTGAAGCCTGAAGAAGTCCTCTAGTAATGCCGGCGCCGTCTCCGGAGACATAAAAGTTATTGATATCGGTTTCCAGGTTATGATCCACCACAACCCGTGATGAGTAAAACTTGACTTCCACACCGTATAGAAGGGTGTAGCGGGAATATATACCCGGTGCCACAATATCGAGCGCTTTCAGCATCTCCATGATGCTCATCAGATGACGATAGGGGAGCACAAGGCTGAGGTCGCCAGGCGTGGCACTCTTCAATGACGGCTTCAGAATGGACTTGTTGAGTCTGTCAGATGTGGAGCGTCTTCCTGTTTCGAGGTCTCCAAGACGCTGAACCATAACTCCGCCGGAGAGAAGATTGGCCAGTCTTGAGATATACTGGCCGTATGCAATTGGATCCTTGAAGGGCTCAGTAAATGTCTTGCTCACCAGAAGAGCAAAGTTGGTATTGTTGGTTTTTTTCTCTGCATAGCTGTGCCCGTTTACTGTCAGGATGCCATCGCTGTATTCGGTTACCACCTCACCCTGAGGGCACATGCAGAATGTTCTGACCTTATCATCAAAGCTTTTTGAGTAAAATATGAACTTGGATTCATAGATATTTTCTGTGATCGGCTTGGCAACTTCTGCAGGAACTTCCACTCGGACACCTAGATCGACAGGATTTATAAGAGTTTTGATGTTGAGGCGCTGTGCCTGCTGGGTGAGCCATTCTGCGCCGGCTCTTCCAGGAGCAGCGATAAGATATTTGCAGGTGAACTCGTCGCCTTTTCTTGTTATCACACCTGTGACTCTGGAATCGTTGACTGTTATCTGCTCTACATCGGTATCAGTAAGAATGCTGATCCTGTCTTCCATGAAGCTTCTCATGGCCTTGAGGACGTGAAAGCATTTCTCTGTACCCAGATGTCTTATCCGGTAAGGGATCAGCATGAGGTTGGCCATAACGGCTTTCCGGTGAAGTGTCTTGATAAAGTCCTCGTCACCGCCATATACTTCTTCCGGTGCCCCGAACTGCAGATATATATCATCAACGTACTGGGTCAGTGTTTCCATCTCTTCCGGAGTAATGTATGTGGAGAGCGTTCCTCCTACCTCTGAGGAAAGAGTCAGCTTTCCATCTGAAAACGCACCGGAGCCTCCCCACCCGAAGAGTTGACCACAGGGTTTGCACTGCATGCAGTTGAGACCTGACAGTCTGGAAGGGCACTTTCTTTTATCGATGCTCTTTCCCTTATCCATCAGAAGCACGGTAAGAGAAGAATTCTTGCACAGTTCAAGAGCTGCGAAGATTCCGGCAGGGCCTGCTCCCACTATAATTACATCGAAGCTTTTTCTTTCAGTTGATGAACGTTCGGGCACAATTTTTATCTCCTCTCTGGTCATGAGAATACAGCATTATTATTGCCATCTGCAGTAAGCCGGACTTCCACGGATCAGCGGAAATGCTTAGGGTTATATCCATCTGAGCTCTTGACCTCCTTGACACAAGACCGTATAATCGAAAATATAAAACCCACAGTCAAAGCACTGATGGAAGCTTTACTGCGGGTTTCAGTCAAACATATTTCGATATTATCTTCTCTCAGGAATTGAAACTCCATTGCTGTCTCATAGACAGGCCTGCATACAGGCGCTATCCGAGTGATGAGCCTTCTTTGTCCGGGAAGTCGCAATCTTCACACTCTTTGAAGCTTCTCAAAGGTCTGGCTTTATATGTATGAGTGCAGTTTATGAAGATCTTGGGTTCACCCTCCAGGTTGAAGCCGAAGTCGATGTGAGGACAGAAGCGATCCGGTACATTTCCTATGCAGAATTCATAGAGCTCATCGTACATACTGGGATGAGCATGCTGATAATAGTGCTTTTCACATTGGAATATGCCGAGCTGTGACTGTCTATACACGCAAGGTCTGTAAGGCATGTGAAACTCCTTTCTGCTTTGCTTTTTCCTTCTCCCTGATACTCGAAGGTGTGGCTGCTGTGTTAAAAAGCTGTCTGTGGATATCTTAATTATTGGCGTTCTTCAGGACAGCGTATGACTGTCAACTTAGGCTCATTCGCCATCAGCAAATAAAATCCTTCCGCAGTTACTGCAGAATTCAATCTCTCTGCGCAGCATTCTCTTTATTATGGATTCAGGAAGGTTCATAAAGCAACCTCCGCAGATACCGTTGGCTATCTTTGCAATAGCCACGCCGTCACATTGAGCCTGAAGTTCATCGAACTTTGCCAGAAGAGGCGCATCAATCGTTTCCACTATCTTTTCCCTTTTGGATTTGAGACTTTCAATCTCTTCGGCAAGTGATTTCTGCTGATCTCTGAGATCATCTTCAGATCTGGTGCATTCTTCTTCCTTTTCATTGTAAGCCTTTTCCTTTTCGATTATCTCTTTTTCAAGAGCTTCAATCTCTTCCATCAGCACGAGCATCTCATCTTCCATTACACTCTGTTTTTTCTTCAGGGTTCTGATCTCAGACTCCCATCCTGCCAGTTCCTTCGTGTTTCCGCTTTCTCCGCTGTAAAGCTTTTTTTCAAAGCTCTTTCTCTGAGTGACATATTTCTGAACTTCTAGATCTTTATCCTTGAGAATCGTCTTCTGCTTTTTCAGGTCTGCTTCGGCCTCTTTAATGCTCTCTCTGTGCTTTGCCATTTCTTCCCTGAGATCATCTCTGGTGATGACATCACTTTGTTTCCGAGTCAGGCCTTCAAGCTGATTGTCTATCTGTTGAATGCGGTAAAGCTGCCAAATATCACTCATAAAATCCTCCGAATTTCTGAGGTAAAAAAGCACCGTGCATCTTTCCATTTCTGCATTCTGCCGTTTGGAAGCCTGCGGAGAAACCAGCAGAATAGATCTGCCCCTGGATGCCCTCCTAGTGGAATCCAGATGTCTCATCCATATCGTGCTTAAAGATATCTTCCCTAAGAGTGCAGATGTAAGGAAGATGACGGTATCTGTCCTGATAGTCGAGTCCATAACCAATGACAAATCTGTTGTCCATTTCGAAGCCTACATAGTCAAGAGGGATGTCCTGCAGTCTCCTCCCCTTCTTATTGATAAGCACGCATAACTTGACGTTCAAAGGCTTTCTGAGACTGAGTGTTTTCATCAGGTACGCCAAGGTGAGGCCAGTGTCAATTATATCTTCGACTATCAGTACATGACTGTTTTCAATATGCTCTTCCAGATCCTTTATAATTCTGACCACGCCCGAGCTTCGCGATGATTCTCCATAACTTGACACACCGATGAAGTCGATTATCACAGGTATGCTTATATTCCTCATAAGATCGGCCATGAAAAACATGGCCCCTTTCAAGACACCAATCATTATAAGATTTTTACCCTGATAGTCTTGAGATATCCTGTTTCCAAGTCCGATAACTTTTTTTTCTATCTCTTCTGTTGTAAAGACAATCTTCTCAACGTCTTCATTCATTTGACGACTCCAGCATTGTGAAAATCTATATGAGAGAAAGACTGACGCAGCCAGCTTTCATGGAGGGCAGCCATGAACCGTAATTGATAATGAGCGTCAGCGTAAAACAAAAGATATTATAGTCGTGAACTTTGACTTTGTCAAACATCCGCGTTACCGGTCTGCCTGTCATCAGGGGAGGATATGCAGGTTTCTGCGCTATCCGCTTCGATTTTCTCAACATATTCAAATTCAAGTACCATTGCATCTTTTTCCACCCTGAAATCCTTGATGTCCATTTTGACGGGAAATGGAAGCGCCGCCAGCACATCGATGTGAAAATCGTGGTGCTCCTTGATTTCCACGAAAGGATGGCAAAGCTTGTCCGTAGCTATATCGAGAAGAACATTCTGAAGCCATCCAGGGAGTGGCAGCATCTCCATAAGGTTGAACTGGCTAAGTTTGATGACCAGTTTGTTCTTGACAGCTTTTGTCTTTATTTCCACAGAAAAAGGGAATGATGCTCCTTTTTTCAGGCACCCCCTTACAATGAGCTTCTTATTCAGCAGTACAACTTCCACGTCTCTGATGCCCTTGGGTTCGTAGACATCTCTGTTCCGAAGGACCAGGTCATTGAAAAAGCTCTGAGCAATTTTTATGCGCATCTGTTCGAGAGTGATCGTCGATAAGGGAAGAGCCTCAGCAGGGAGGAGAGATGTATTGAAGTTCTCCATCCTCATGCGCAGAGATTCTATCAGAATTCCTTTGGTTCTTGGGTTTTTAAGGATCAGTCCGTCTATGGACAGAGTAACTCTGTCAAGTATGGCATCCTGTCCCGGCTCTGCATGGATTTTCAGGGTTCCCAGGGATAAGCTGTTAAACAGGGAAAGGAGTTCAAGTCCCATACTCTGATTCCTTTCAGCAACTCTCGAAGATCAGCACTTCAATAATGATATGAGGCGACCGCTCTCACGCCCCATCCACGAATTGCGTTTTCGCAGAACATGGAGAAGGCGCACAGGAGAGTCAGGCGTTGCGTGTACGGAGACCGCCGGTCTCCGGAAGTTCAGCCGATCTTCCCTCCAGGTTGAGTGATCACCATATCGATTGAGTGCTTGTTTACCGAGAGGAAGTCAGCTGTATAAAGAAGGCTGTCACCACTCAGCGTAAAGACCTTGGCGTTAGTGACAGGGATAAATTCTCGAATTCTCACATTGAGCTCATCTGATACTCGTGAATCCATGAGAAGATATATCTCTCCTTCAATTTTGTGATTCCGTGTGAAGATCGTTACTTCTCTTCGTTCTTTCGGTATTCTCAGCGACATGGCGCACCTCTGTTCGTGATGAGATTCACTTTATCATTCAATTAATATCAGGATAAATCCTTTTCAACAGAAGGATGACCTTCCCCTTTCATCATATGAAAAGCGTGCTCGAGTATCTTAACAAGCACTGCCATACCCTCTTCAACAGCCCGGGGACTTCCAGGCAGATTGATGATCAGGCAGTGCTTTCTTATTCCGGCTCTGCCTCGTGAGAGCATGGCCCTGGGTGTTTTTTTGAGTCCTTCTGTGATGAGGGCAATGGGTATGCCAGGTATATCTCTGTCCATAATGTCTCCTGTAGCTTCAGGAGTCACGTCTCGAGGGCTGAAGCCCGTTCCGCCTGTTGTGATCACGAGATCCAGCTTTTCATTATCAGCCATGTCAGACAGTGCTTCTGCAATAACGGATCTTTCATCCGGCAGCATTTTTTTTCCGGAAATCTCAATTCCTTCCTTTTTCAGAGACTCCTCTATGACAGGCCCGCTTTTATCCTCACGCCGGCCGTAAAAACATCCGTCACTTACGACTATAATACCTGCTCTTATCACAGCAGACATCCTCCCTGGGCATAAGTTACCTTTCCGGTGGTGGAAAGGTCGTATCCGCCCATCAGCGATACTTCATCCTGGAACTCTTTTGAGCGGATAACCTCCAGGATGACTTCAGTGATGAAAGTCTTCAGAAAGTGTTTAGGGATCACGAGATCGAAGGATTCCAGAAAAAGAGGGATAAAGTCCAGTTTAAAGGCTTTTGCAGCAGGAAGGATGGAAAGACCGGCGTCGGCCAGTCCGCTTGCAATGATGGATGCAAGAGATATATGAGTTCTGGCTTCTGCCTGCATGAGCCTTACATCTGAAAGAGAGACACCGGCTCTGGAAAGTTGGAACTCGAACAGCTTTCTTGTCCCTGAGCCCCTGTTCCTGTTTATAAACACTATGCCGGAACGGACAAGATCGCTCAGCATTGTTATTTTTTTAGGGTTTCCCTTTCGCACTACGAGACCTATCTGTCTTTGGAACAGGCTCACCAGCAGCAGCGGTGTATCAGGGAGATGTGTCCTGATACACGGGATGTTGTATGTTCCAGTTTCTTCGTCAAAGGCGTGTATTCCTGAAATATGGGCAAGGCCGGTCTTCAGCGTCCTGAGACCTTCTACGCTTCCCACATTGGTGGCGTGGAGTGACACCTCTGAGACCTTCTTCCTCAGATGATTCTTCAGGATATCAATACAGATATCATAAGTGCCTGTCATCAGAATGTTGTGTTTCACATTCAGTCCGTGAGGCATCAGCTCTATGTTGATCTTCTGGCCCTTTCTGAGGTGCTCCTGATTAAGAGGTATCTTCATAATGCCGTCTGCGGTGACAAGAGACATCAGCACTGCCTCGCTGCGGGAGATGGGGTAGGCTACGAGTCTTGAGCCAACTTCTCCCAAGTTTACACGCATGAATTCGTTGTATCCTTTCTGAGACTGTACGTTTCTGCCAAGAAATGCAGATACACGATGTGGCAGGGCTTCATCGACGCCAAGCATGGTGTTGATCAGGGGCTTTCCGAAAAGCTCGAAGCCCAGATAGATTGAAACGGGGTGTTCAGGGAGGCCGATGACGGGCTTTCCGTCAATGATGCCAAGGCATGTCGAACTGGCAGGGCGTATGGTGACACTCCCTACAAGAAGCTCGCCATTTTCTACGAGGAGTTTCTTTATTATCTTGGTCCCCCAGGAAGGTCCGGAGATGATGAAGAGAGCATCATATCTGTCTATGTTTTTCTTAAGAGCTTCCTTCACGTCATCCAGCTTTTCGTGGACGTTAGACAGAATCTTGCCTTCACCGCCGGCTTCTTCGATCATGTTCAGAAGCAGAGGCGATTTGAAGTCTATGGTCTTCCCCTCCTTAGGGTTACTGCCTGGCGGAAGGAGGTGAGTTCCAATGGGAAGCACTCCAATAAGCGGCTTCTTTTTCACAGGAACGTCTCTGACTCCGCCGGCGATCATAGCGCTTATTTCTACAGGTCCGATAGCTCTGTGACCTGCAAGTATGACCTCTCGTGCGCTCATATCCTCGCCAATCGGCCTTACGTTTCTCCACGGCGTGACAGGAGATTCAATGATTATCTCTTCCAGCGACTGAAGCTGCACATCCTTTATTGAGAGTACTGAATCAAAACCGGTTGGTATGACGCTTCCTGTATCTACAAAATAGGCATCCTTACCAATTTTCAGCTTCAGGGGTTTTTCATCACTGGCCATGTATGTATCAGATGACTTTACAGAGATGCCGTCACAGACAGATGAATAATATGATGGGGTTGAGACGTGGGCCAGCACAGGTTCGGCAGTGATTCTTCTCTGTGATTTTTCCACCGGCACTGTCTGAGCGATGCTGATCGGTGTGATGCCCCTGAATTTCAGCTCTGAAAGCCATCTGTCCTGAGCCTCTTCAAGTGGTATATAATCAAAATCATCTTCTCGCATTATGTTTTTCCTCTCAGCTTAAGAGAAATCTCTTGGTTTTCTCTTTCATATAATTGTAAGAAAATATCCAGCTTTTGTAAAGATCGGCCGGAGATGAAATATTTTACCGACCTGTCAGTCTCTCCCTGAGAAGGCGGTTGACTGCTTCGGGATTGGCTTTTCCTTTTGTTTTTTTCATTACCTGGCCTACGAGAAAGCCCAGTGTTTTCTCGTTTCCTTTCATGAAATCCTCTCTGGCCTTGGGCTGCTCTGCTATCACTTCATCGATTACGGCTGTGAGCTCGTGCTCGTCGGAGATCTGAAAGAGACCGTGCTCTCTGACAAGCTTCTCCGGAGATTTCCCTGTAGCAGCTGTCTCTTCCAGGATTGTCTTGCCTATCTTTCCGCTGATCACGCCTTTATCGATGAGGCTGCAGAGCTCAGCAAGCCCTTCAGGCGTCAGCCTGGAATCTTCCAGGGATGTTGAGCTGTCCTTCAGGTATCGCGCCACATCACCCATAAGCCAGTTGCATATCACCTTGGGAGAGGGGTGCAGTGTGCAGCTCTTCTCAAAGAATTCTGACATAAATCTCTGTGAGGTGAGGCAGTCGGCATCATAGCAGGACAGGCCGTACTGATTGATAAATCTGTTCTTTCTGGCTCCGGGAAGCTCCGGAAGGCCGGACTTCACTGCTTCGCACCATGCATCGTCTATCTGCAGCGGGAGAAGGTCCGGTTCAGGGAAATAGCGGTAGTCGTTCTCAGTCTCCTTGCTTCTCATCGGGATGGTTATGGATTTTTGCTCGTCCCATCCCCTTGTCTCCTGAATGATGGGCTCGCTTTTATTCTGCATGTTGCGCTGACGTTTTTCCTCGTATTCAAGAGCGTCGCGTACCGATTTGAAAGAGTTCATGTTCTTCACTTCTACCTTGGTGCCCAGCTCGGCTCCAGGAAGTCTGATTGAGATATTGGCATCACAGCGCAGGCTTCCTTCCTCCATTCTGCAGTCGCTGACTTCTATCCACTGGAGTATTGTCCTGAGACTCTGCAGGAAGAGCGATGCCTCTTCTGGAGTGCTTATGTCAGGCTCTGTGACAATCTCCATCAGGGGCACGCCAGCCCTGTTATAATCCTCGAGAGTATAGAGTGATGCGTCGATAGTGCCTTTATGAATTGACTTTCCTGTGTCCTCCTCGAGGTGAATCCTCTTGATGCCGACGCATTTCTCGCCATCGTTCACTGTGATCTTAAGCATGCCTTCCAGGGCAAGCGGGAGATCATACTGGGAGATCTGAAAGTTCTTTGGCATGTCAGGATAGAAATAGTTCTTCCTGTCGAATTTGCTGAGGGAGGCTATCCGGCAGTTAAGGGCCAGCCCTGTCCTTATAAGGTATTCAACTGCTTTCCTGTTGACTGTCGGCAGTACGCCTGGAAGTCCCAGGCAGACAGGGCAGATCTGAGTGTTGGGAGGGCTTCCGAACCGGGTTCCGCACCGGCAGAAGAGTTTGCTCTCTGTCAGAAGCTCCACATGAACCTCCAGGCCTATGACTGTTTCGTAATTCACTTCGATGCACTCCTTACTGGTACTCATCTGATACTCGCGGTAATGTTGCCTGAGTTCCTCTCCCTGAAAGGCTGTAATGCTTTCAAGCACCGTCAAACAGCGGAGGTCTCTCTCGATGAAAGGAAGTCTCACGCTGGAAGGTATGGCCGATTGAGAGCAGAGTCTCTTCTCCGAAAGCCCTGCCCAGAAATTGCAGGCCTACAGGAAGCCCTTCTGACGATCCGCAGGGAATCACCAGTCCGGGAAGTCCGGCCAGGTTCAGTGAGACGGTGAAGATATCAGCGAGATACATCTTGAGCGGATCGTCAGTATTCTCGCCTATCCTGAAGGCTGTTCCCGGCGACGTAGGAGCGGCGATGACGTCGCACTGTAGAAAGGCTCTTTCGAAGTCACGCCTGATGAGAGTTCTGATCTTTTGAGCTTTCAGGTAATAGGCGTCGTAATAACCGGCGCTCAGCGTGTATGTGCCAAGCATGATTCGCCTTTTCGTCTCCGCTCCGAAGCCGTGCCTGCGGGAGGCTCTGCACATTGAGACAATATCATCGTGACCGGCTTCTCTGTAACCGTATCTGGTGCCGTCGTATCGTGCCAGGTTGGAGCTTGCTTCTGCGGGAGCTATGATATAGTATGAAGCCAGTGAATATCCTATGTGCGGAAGTGAGACAGGAACAGTAGTGATGCCCAGACTTCTGAATATTTCAAGAGCGCTTTCAATTACTCCTGCAATGGAAGGATCGAGGCTTTCCAGGAAGAACTCGGCAGGGATGCCGATTCTGATATCACGTACTGGCGCCTGAATTGATTTTATATAGTCTGTGCCTGATATCTGCGCCGATGTGCTGTCCCGCTTATCGTGTCCTGCGATGGTATTGAGAATGATGGCGCAGTCTCTCACATCTCTGGAGAGTATTCCTATCTGATCAAGTGAAGAGGCATAAGCTACAAGGCCGTAACGGGAAATCAGCCCATAGGTGGGCTTCAGCCCTGTTATGCCGCAGAATGCCGCCGGAAGCCGCACTGATCCGCCTGTATCTGATCCGAGAGCGCAGGGGATAAGAGATGCTGCAACTGCTGCAGCAGAGCCTCCGCTTGAGCCTCCCGGTACTCTTGTGAGATCCCAGGGGTTCTTTGTCGTGAAGAAGGCTGAGTTTTCCGTTGAAGACCCCATGGCGAATTCGTCCATGTTAGTCTTTCCGGCTATCACAGCGCCGTCTCGAATGAGCCTTTCGGTGACACCTGCGTTGTAGGGAGGGTGGAACTGTTCCAGTATCCTCGAGCCGCAGGTGCATCTTACTCCCTTTACGCATATGTTGTCTTTGAGGGCAATCGGTATTCCGGATAGAGGTGAGCACTGCTCTTTTCCTTTTCGGCGCGCATCGGCCTCCCTGGCCTGCCGGCAGGCCAGATCTCCTGTGATGGTGATGAATGCCTTCAATGTGTCGTTATGACGATTCAACCGGTCCAGAAAAGCTTCGGTGATCTCGAGAGATGAAGCCTCACCTTTTTCCAGCATCTTACTAAGCTCATGAACTGTTTTTTCGCAGATATCCAAGGCCTGCTCCTTTCATGTCTCGGAACTCCATAGAAACGCTGCCTGCACCCGCATAATAATCGAGTTTGCCTGCCTCAGACAGGGAGGGAATGGAGGAATAACGATTTATAAAAATGGTGAATCCCAAAAACCTGTCTTTAATCCGTGTTCACTCTATCTGAAGCTGATACCTGAGATTTCGTGGAAATGCGGCATAAACCCTCCATTAGGTTTAAGACCTCGGTTTATTGTACTGTCACGCTTATGTCTAGTATGTGACAGCGAGACAGGAATAAGAGTATCAAGTCCCGCCGAATGGGTATAATCACCAGGGGGGTGGATTAAAGTTCCTGCCCTTCTAAGGCCCTGAGGCTTCCGGCCACTCCGCCGAACACGACATAATAAAGGGGCGTAAGCAGCAATGTCATCACGGTGGAAAATGCCAGCCCGAAGATGATGACCCAGCACATGGCCTCAAAGAGCGGATTTCCAGAAAGAGCAAGAGGCAGAAGTCCACCGATCGCGCAGGCGGCAGTCATCAATATCGGCCTGATTCTGAGATATCCTCCCTCTTTGATGGCTTCGATTACATCTCTGCCTGATTTCAGGCGGTCGTGGATGAACTGCACCATCACAATGGCGTTATATACCACTACACCGAAAAGCGATGCCAGTCCGATGATGGACATGAAGTCAAGGGACTGCTTCATGATATACAACCCCGCCATTGCTCCCACAAAAGCCGTTGGAATTGACATATATATCGCCAGCGCAATCCTGATTGATTTGAACTTGAATGCAATGATCAGGAACATCAGTACGATGCCCAGCAGTATGAGAGGAATGAGCTGGCCAGTGTTCAGGTCTTGTTCCTCTCTCTGTCCGCCATATGATATTGAATATCCGGAAGGCAACTCTATCTTTGCAATCTCCGGCTCAATCTTTTTCTGGATCTGACTGGACAGCTCCCCTTTGACGTGGGCACCCAGGGTGAGAGTTCTATGCTCATTTCTTCTGCAGATGGCGCTGGAATAGCTGTCAAGATAGATCTGTGCGCATTCATCCAGCCTGTGTTTCTGCCCGGTCGTCCTGGAGGTGAGGAGAACAGACTTTATATCATCAATATTTTTTCTCTTGTCCTTTTCAAGTCTCACCACGATATCGATCTGACGCTCAGGGGCATTCATCTTTGACACCGGATACCCCTGAAACCCCATATACAATGTCGAGATAATATCCTGTGACGAGATACCGAGCATAGCAGCCCTGTCCTGGTCGACTCTTACCACGATTTTCTTTGAGTCGGCACCATAATCATTGTTTACTGTGGTGATGCCCTTTGTCTTTGAGAGTGCATCCTCGCATTTTTCTGCAATTTTTCTCAGAGTTTCGGCATCCCTGCCTGCTATCCTTACCTCTATCGGATAGTCCACCGTCGGCCCCAGCTCAAGCAGCAGCACATTGATCCTTGCGCCTGTAATGTGGGCCTTGATGTACTTTTCCAGCTCATCTGCCGCATCCTTTGTCTGTCTCCCCCCCGGCGTGGTTACCATTATATGCGCGTACCTGGCCTGCGGCGGTCTTGGGAATAAGGATATATAGAAACGCGGCCCTGGCTGGCCGGTGTAGGTGATATAATCATTTATCAGAGGCTTTCCTTCTGATTTGTGGAAGAGCCCGCCTTTCCCGGCAATAATTGTCTTTTTCATCTCTTCGAGCTTCGTCTCTATCTGCGCTATTTTTTTCTCTGTCGCATAGATATCTGAGCCCTCAGGGAGGAAGACGTGGACGACAAACTGGGATTTATCGGCAGTTGGAAAGAACGACATGGGGATGTACTTTCCCGTCAGATATAACGATGAAAGAAATATAAGAGCTACCAGCGTCAGGCTCAACGCTTTGTATTTCTGTGTGAGATCCACAAACCTGCCGTAGATCTTCTGCACAATACCAGGTTCTTTCTCCCTCTCTTCTTCGGCTTTCCCCTTCATCCGTGATTTTGACAGTATTGAGGCGAGTGTAGGAGACACCAGCAAGGCTACAATGTAAGAAACAGGCAGGGCGATGCATATCACAGTCGGAAGCGCTACTAAATATTCTCCAGCGCTCCCTGGCATGAATACAAGGACAAAAAATACCATTGATATAGCCACAGTACCGGTAAACAGGGCAGAAGCGACTTCCGTGGCGCCCTTCAATGCTGCCTCAGCCTTTGGCAGGCCCTTCTCCATATAGCGCGCAATATTGTCTATTACGACGACTGAATTGTCTACTATCAATCCCAGAACGATTATCAGCGCGCTTATAGACATCTGATGTAGCTCGACTTTCAACACGTTCATCACGGCAAAAGTGGCGCAGATGATCAGCGGTATGGCCAGCGCCACAATTCCCGCGTTTCTGAAGCCAAGCCCGATGCCCAGAATCACCGCAACCAGGAAGATTGCCTCATAGAAATTCTTCATGAATCCGTTGACAGAACGCTTCACTTCCTTAGGCTGATTGAAAAGAGTCGTCAGCTTGATGTCCGAAGGCAGCTTTGCCTGTATTTCGCTGATCTTTTTATCCATGGCAGAGCCCCACCTGACTATGTGAAAGCCCCTTTTCATCGAGACCGTCAGGATGAGACTTTTTTGTCCATTTACCCGGGCCATCCATTGAGGCGGATCGTCATAGGAATGATAGATCTTTCCCTTTAAATCTTTCAGACGATATGCATGGCCGGAAGGATCTGAATAAATTATGCTGTCCCTGATCTGATCAACCGATTTGTAGGCTCCTGTAACCTCAATGAACAACTGGTTTCCTGAAAGATTGATATAAGGCTCTGCCATCCGGATATTTCTGGATTTGATCCCTTCCATGATCTGCCCTGGATGTATGCCCAGGCTTTTGAGATCATCTGTCGAGAGATCAATATAGATCTTCTCCTTCCTGATTCCATAGAACTGGCAATCCCCTGCCCCATTGACGTTTTTGAGCTCATCCCTTATATTTTCCAGCATTACCTGCAGCTCGCGATAAGACTGTTTCCCTGATTCTGATGTAAGGCCGATTATATATGCCTCTGTCTCGGCGATGCGATCCATTATCACAGGACCGATCATATCTTCCGGCAGCTGCGATCTTATGTCCCCGATGTAGTTCCTGATTTTCTGATAGCCTATATCGACATCCATGCCTGATACATCATCAGAAAATCTGACTGTAATGATGGAGATTCCAGACAGAGACTCTGAATTCTGATAGCGGATATGGCTGTATTTTGATATGGTTTTCTCCAGGGGCTTGCTTATGTATGTTTCAACATCTTCCGGAGTGGCGCCAGGCCAGTAGCTGAAGATCTTCATAATTCCGGGCGTAATGGGGGGATCTTCATTCTGGGGAAGCTGCATGTAAGAGAATATCCCCACAGCCATGATCAGAAACACTGCAAACATTGTGAGAGACCTGTATCTTATGGCGGTTTGAATCAGGGTAGTCATTAGTCAGGCCTCCTCATATCTTTATATCCCCATCGCCACTGCCGTTGCCACTGCCATTGCCATTGCCATCGCCATCGCCATCGCCGTTGTCACCACCACTGCCATCACCGCTGCCACCGCCGTGAACAGGCTCCCTGTCTGGCGACACATTTTTCTGGCTGTCCAGCCCATCGACAATCTCAACTTGCTTCCCATCCTTCAGATATTCCTGACCTGATATCACCACTTTGGAATCAGAGGTGAAGCTGCCCTGTATCAGTGCTTTGTCATCGGCAATTCTGACCACTTTGACAGGGGTCTTAACAGCTTCATTCCTGTCATTGATTATGAAGATATGGAAACTTCCGCCATCCATTGTTCTCTGCAGACAGGCGCAGGGTAAGGAGCTCGAGGTGGTTCTGCCGCCTATGGAAAATACCGCTTTGCCCAGAAAACCTGAATAGTTTTTTATAGCAGGAGAGCCGGAAAGCCTCAGCTTTACCCGGTAGGAGCTAGTAGGCATTTCAGAGGAAGGCTTGATCTCACTTACAATTCCGGTGAAGCTCTTTCCGGAGTCCTGAAACAATGAGATCTTCGCCTTCTGCCCCATAAAGATCTTATTTATATGCACACTCGGCACCATCACTACAAAATCCATCGAATCAGCACTGCGGATCTCATACACTGGAGCGCTAGGGCCCACTACAACGCCGACCTCGACTTTTTTCTCCGTTATCACACCGTCAACAGGGCTGGCCAGCCTTGTATATGAAAGCTGTGTTGACGCTGTTTGCTTACTGGAGAAGGCAAGATTCACATTTGCCTGCGCGATCTTTTTATCTTCCTTTGATGCGCCTTCTTTTGTCAGGTCATATGCCTCTCTGGCACTTTTCAGCTGATCCTGTGCGATCTTGTACTGTGTGGCGACTGCATCATATTGGCGTTTGGGAATTGCGTCTATGTCATAGAGGCTTTGAAATCGATTTTTTTCAGTCTCGGCAAGCTCAAAGCCATGCTGCGCCTGCAGCATCTGCTGCCTGGCAACCTCCTTCTGCTGATTTCTTGAACCGGCATTGACTTTATCGAGGTTTGCCTCTGCAACTTCAATGGAAGATGATGCAGTTCGAAGCTGGTTCTGATATATCTCCGGATCTAATTCTGCAAGAATCTCACCTTTTTTAACTTGTTCGCCAACCTTGAAATTCATCTCCCTTATCTTTCCGGCAGCCAGAAATGATGGCGTGGTGACAAGAGGAGGTGTGGTCGTACCTGGAAAAGTCAGAGTATCCTGATACACAAAGCTTTGAGGGGTCACCACCTGAACTGCAACCTTCATGACCTCTTTTTTGTTTTCGGTTTTATTGCCGCAGCCAGCGGTTATGAGGCCTGTAATGATCAACAGTGTAATAAAGATGCTCGTCTTATCCGCCACTTTTCTCATTGCGCTATTCTCCTTTTTCACATTGAATGGTTTCACAATCCGGCAGTTCCATGGGATGGAGCGGCAGTTCAGCTCCCACCGCCTTTTCAAGTGCTGCCCCGGCAACATTGAGATTATACATTGAGTCGACCAGGCTCTGCCGTGCCTTATGGTATGAAACAAGAGCAGCATCCATCTCAACCGATATGGAGATGCCGGCAGAGTATCGGGCTTTCGCCAGCCGATAGCCCTCTCTGCACTGCTTAACTTCCTTTAACGACACCTTTACTATTGATTGAGCCTCTTTCATATCCAGCCAGGCTTTTTTCACTTCAAGCCTGATCTGCTGCTCCAGACCTTCTTTTGCAGTATTGAGCTGCTTCTCCATCGACTGAGCTTCTTTGACTTTTGCATCACTTTCGCCGCCATCAGTGAGCGGAATTCTGATTCCGAGCCCGATATTCCAGTTATATTGCGGCATATAGGTGATCTGCATTGTCTGATAATCATATTCTCCTGACAAAACCAGGTCAGGATTTTTAAGACTTCTGGCAGCGCGCAGCATTGCATGCGCCGCGTCCAGATTGTTTTTCATCGATTTAATCTCATAACGGCTCACAAGAGACATCTGCTGTAGTTTTTCAACGTCGTCTCCATCATCAGGGAGTCTGGGCGGCTCTTCCTTTACATCGAAGGGGATATCTCTGCGGATATCCATCAGCATGAGAAGTGTTGAGCTCGAAAGGCAGCCGTACTTCTTTATGGTTATCCTGTTCATCGAAGCTTCTTCGATGCCGGTCTCGGCGCGAAGCACATCGAATCTCGAGACCACGCCCTTATTGTGAAGCTTTTTTGCCAGATCTCCATACTCTCCGCTCAGCCGGCAGTATTCATCGGCGACACTGTACGCTGCCCGGGCCCTCAGAATTGCGAAATATGTCTTTTTAGTCTCAAGAATGATATTGCTTTTCTGAGCCTCATAATTGTCTTCTTCCGCCTTAATCTGTGATACTGCCGCTGCGATATGGTTTTCCACCTTTCCGAAGGTGGTGAGCACTTTTTCCACCACAAGTCTTCCTACGGTGTTGTAATCTGTCTGAAGCACTATCCCCATGCCCATGAGATTGAGATTAATCGCCGGCCCCTGGACCATTGTTCCTCCCTCAATTCTGGACTTGAAGCCCTTGGCGCTTTTTGCCAGATCGAGCTGGGCTCTCGATTGATTTATCTTTTCCCTGCAGTTTTTCAACGTGAGGTTCTTCTCCAATGTCAATCTCACCGCCCGGTTGAGATCGATGATCTCGTTCGAGATAAGCTCATCGTTATTCTCTTTCAGATAGGGCTGAAGGAAGGCGCCGGGTTTCTGTGGAGCGCCGGAATCTGATTGAAATCTGTCTTCACAGAATGCGGGAGCAGATATCAGATACAGCATGAGCAGTATGTTAATGACGCAGATTGACCTTCGTAATGAAAGGGAGGCAGCTGTTCTGTGGAGAGTATGGTTCATACCGCACCTCTGCTTTTTATTGCTGGCTGTGATAACTCTTTTGCTGTTCGAAACTTATTTTATTTTGCAAATATTGTATTATTAAAAATATCTTACAGTCACAGGTGATGACACCTTACAGGGCAGACTCGGGCGAATCTGCTGCTATCGGGATTCTCTGCTTTTTCTCTATTGCAAAGTGCTCTTCAGTCAGACTGTCCATATCTCCGCTGCCAAGCGCAGACAGCAGATCTGCTGCCGAGATGGAGCTCTTCCAGTATCTCCACGAGGCCAGGATCCGAACTGGAATAAGGCTGTCTTCTCCTGCCTGCCTGAATGATTCCATCAGGCTTCCAGAGAGGACAATACAGGAGCCTCTTTCGAGAAAATCGTTCGCGCGGTATGCCTTGTGAATGCGGATGCCGCGCTTTCCCAACCTCTGTGCAAAGATATGGGGCTCGTATCCTGCAACGGCAAATTCATTGCTGGTCAGAGCCTTCTGCGCCGAGGGAGGGAAGATATCGAAGCTGTATGAGGGCACTGCAATGCTGAATACTGTGAATGCCAGGCCGGCGCAGATTGCAGTGGATGCTCCCGGCTCTGACATGAGCCTCCCGACATTATGAAAGTCCGCAAACAGGCCGGCGCAGGCTGCCGCCAGCAGGAGCTCAATCAGAGCAACCGGGATCGAGATGGCTCCATACCCGAAAAGGCGAGCGACAAAAGGCAGCAGAGCCATTGAGCCGATTATGGGGATACAGGTCAGAACTCTCCCATAGAGCGGAAATGATGTAAGCCTGCTTCTGTGGAATGTTCCGGCTATCAGCAGAGAAGCGGCTGGAATGACAGGAAGCACATAATACTGATGCCTGACATGCGGTATCAGATATACGGCAAATACTGCCGCAGTATACAGAAGCAGCAGTGCAATTCCCCTGACCCTGTATCTCTCTGTTATAATTGTCTCTGCCAGAGAGGCAATGTAGAGGCCGGTCCAGGGCAGCATATAGAGAAGAAGATAGCCCGGGATGATGAAGGGCGAGTACTGCGCCGTATCGCTGAATTTCCCGGCATTCTCTCTGAAGATGAAGAACAGGAGCCAGTTGTCAAAGAGGCCTCTCTGGCTCAGCACTGCAGGCCAGAGCGCGTTAAGAGCGATTATGACGGACACGCCGGCGATGGTGAGCGGAGTCCTGAAGGCTCTAAAATCCCTGAAGATCGCGCACCACGATAGAACGGCAATGGCAATGATCACAGCCGATACCGGGCCCTTGACGAGGCATGAGGCGCCTGTCATCACGAAGAACATCATCAGGTATGCCGGCCTGCTGTCTGCCGCAAAAAGAAAGCAGAGCAGGGCGCCTGTCATGAGGCAGACAAGAGGGAGGTCCATCATCGCCGAGTGTCCATAGACTATAGATCCATATGCAGTGGCGACGATGAGGCCTGACAGGAGTCCTGCCCGCTCATCAAAGAGCCTTCTGCCGATCAGGAAAGTAAAGACGGAGGTAAAAACGGCAGAAAACGCAGAAGGAATTCTCGCGGCCATCTCTGTGACACCGCACAGAGAGTAGGAGCACATAATGAGCCAGTATGCCAGGGGAGGCTTGTAGAAGGCGTAGTCGCCGAACCATGTGGGAGCCCAGAAGTCATGGCGCTGCAGCATCTCGAAAGCTATCCTCATGTAAACCGCTTCATCTGCCTGGGAGAAGCTGACTGTGTCTTCCAGTCTCACAAATGAAATTGCCGATGAAAAGACGATGAGGAATGGAAGTGAAAAGATATCTCTCTTTTCTTGCAGTCTGCAGCGAAAGATGTTGAATATCTGGTCTGGGGACAATGGGGCGGCCTCCTGGGAAAACTGCATTTATTCTTCGCTGACATGGAAGTTCTACCCGAAAGAAGAAAAATCCTTTCAAAATGAAAATATTTATTTTTAGTTATTTTATTGTGGCTGGAACATCGTGAAATAAATTTCCAGAAGCCTTGCTGAACTATAATTCACGTCTTAAACATCGGGAATGACAGACAGATCGTATCATTGCGCGAGACGGTTTCCTGGGAAAAGAAGCAGATCGAGGAGAACAGTCGATATGTAATGCTCAAAGAACATTTTCTGGCTATGATGGCGCGACTGTTGGGCAGGTGAATATACGTTTTCAGAAATAAAGGATTATTCAACCGATGGTTGAATATGTCAGGTATCTATATGAAAAGACACCGGACGATAGAGCTACTGGAGAGGAACGGCATGAGCGAAGAGCCTACTGATTCTGAGTATATGCAGCATGTCAAAGAGTTCAACAGAGAGCTGTTTTTTCTGCATAAAGGGCTCATCTCTTTCAGGTGCTCCATCGAAAAGGATGCCACGCCTGAAAGCCAGATATTTGAGTATTTCAACCTGATGGAAGGGGAGGGCTCTTCAAAGCAGAATGAAAGGAAAGAGCTGGCTTTCCATATCCTGATGACTCTCTCCGGCAGGAAAGAGCCGTTCACTATGGGCGAGCTGAGCACGGCGATAGGAGTGAGCCTCAGTACGTCTACAAGACTTATATCGAAGTTTGTGGAGAGCAATCTGGTGGAGAGGTTGTCTGATCCTGACGATCGTCGCCTGGTCAGGGTCACTCTGACCGAAAAAGGACGTGCGTTCTTCAGGAGCCTGGAAGAATTCCTGGCGAGCCGGACAAGCGGAGTCCTGAAGCATTTCACCGAGGAGGAGCGCATTCTGCTCATCCTCCTCCTCAGAAAGCTCTGCAAATCTTTCCTACGTCATCCCTTCCCGTGAGAGAACATCGCGAATTGCCACAATGAAAGCTCGAGAACTGCTCTGCGCCTGCTTCGCATCCTCCTCTGAAAAAGGAATGGACCTGGAATAATCAGCCTCCTCACGGTCTTTCTGAAGGTGACTCAGGGAACGGGCCGTCACTCGATCGATGAGTCCCGTCTGTACGAAATGCCTGTTGAATTCCGCCACAACTCCCTGATGTGTGCGGGGCTCGATACCGCGGCTCAGCAACGCGGCCCGGGCGGCGTGGAAAGTCGAATAATAATAACGGGTAAGAGAACCTCTCGCATGGCCGAGTGACAACAGCGCTTCCCCTTCTTCCCACGCGGAGCGGGAGAGTTCGAGCTCCTCCTGAAGGTTGATGCGGCAATTGTCGGAAGTCATACGGGTAATCCCTCGTTCACTATATCGAGAACAAGTCGCCGCTCACGGCTGCGGCATAGTGAGAATTCCTGCTCGTCCATTACCAGAGGTGACAGAGGAGCTATAAAATCGTGTTCCAGGTTTATTTCGTATGCGATATCAATAATCCGGCTGCGCCGTTCTCGATCATTCCGGTCAAGGAGAACCAGGATATCCAGATCGGATTCGCTGTGCCCCTCACCCCTTACCCTGGATCCGAACAATCGGACATCACGCAGTCCCTCGCCGAGGTATTCTTCAATTCTCCTGCGAAATTCCGCTGCTATCTTCAACTCCATACTGCCGGGAAGTGCCATCAGAACCTCGAAGCCGCCAGTTTTTCAAACTCATCATACCACAAAAGCACAGTTGAATCAAGCAATAACTCACTTTTCAGATGTGAATTCCAGGATTTTCAAAATATCGGCAGCTTCAAAGGTGATTTGTCAGAAGCGAAGAGGTTTACACAATGCCCTAACCGAGGATCCTGGGCATCTTGAAATAATCATCCTCTCTTTCAGGTGCGTTTGAAAGTGCGTCATCAGTGGGCATTGAAGGCTCCACTGTGTCTTCTCTGAGAACATTTGACAGTGGTATCACCGTGAAAGTGGCCTCGATATCTCCGGTATCGATCTGCTGAAGCTGATTGACATAGTGGAGAATTCCTGAAAGGTCTCTGGAAAACTGTGTCTTCTCCTCTTCGGAAAGCTCGAGCCTGGCAAGGTGGGCAATATGATCGACTTCGTCCTCACTCAGCAGAATGTCCTGTTTGTTTGTCATGCCAGATCCTCGTCTCTTTCTCTGCTCTCTTCCCTTGAACAGGCAGGGCTGCAGGAATCCTTTGAAAACTGCTGTCAAATCAATATTAACACTGAGTGAAGCGAACTGAGTTCAGGTCAATCCTGTGGAGAGTGCTCTTCCTGGCCAGGCTCTGTCTCGCCTAGTTTCTTTGTGGCTCTGGAGTTTGTCCCAGAGGCAGACTCTCCTCCTGTTCTGCAGGGAAGATCATCTTCCACTACGCCCTCAATGACTCTGAACTGCGCCTCGGGGATTTCCTCTATCCCGTCTGAATCGATAAACTCTTCACGATTTCTGACCGTATAGTCAAGTTCACTCCCCAGGTTTTCCCAGTGTATCTCCTTGTCAAGCCTGGTTCGGGTGTTCTGGCATTCCAGCTCGAAATCGTAGATGGAGTTGAAGTGATGAACCTTGTCATTCTTTTTCATCAGCAGCGCCAGAAGCGACCTGTTAAAATAACTGTTCCTGGCGTGTTCGGATATCAGCTTGACCAGTTTCTTGAAGTTCAGAAAGCTTACATAGCTGACCTCGCCGAGAAAAGCCTTGTAGTTGATATTTGTGGAATCGAACCGGTATGCTGCATCCTGATCTTTGACATAGATATCGAGTATGAACTGCGTTCTCATGTCAGGCTTGCCACTGTCGTCCTGTGTCTTCTCGCCGAAGAAGAGCTTTCTGATGACATTTCTCATGTTGGATTTGGGGCCGTCCGACGCGCTGATACGCTCATCTATGGCGCCCAGACATATATACTCTATGGCACCCCACGGTATGTTTCTGCTCTCATAGCTTGTAATGACGTGAAGTGCCTCGTCATTTACCGCGCCTGACTTGATCCTTATCGGTATCTTGAGAGAATAAGAGGAGCCCGACTCGGCGTTAAAGCGCGAAGACGATCCTTCCATTTCTTCAGCTCTTGATTCCTCTTCTCTCTCTGGCATGTCAGTATTCCTCTCTTGTGCTGCTCCTTATGTAGGTCGGAAGCGTCTTGAGCTTGAGTCTCATGTCTCCGGGGTTATCGGAGTTCTTCATGCACTGATCTACTGAGATATTTCCTGCCTTGTAGTGCTCCAGCAGTGACAGGTCAAAGCTTATCATCCCTTCAGGGCCGAACTGATCAAGCTCCTTCCTGATCTGTTTGAGCTCGCCTTTCAGAAGCAGCTCGGACACTCGGGCGTTGACCACCATTATCTCCAGAGCCAGAACACGGCCTGTGCCATCTTTCCTGGGGATGAGGCGCTGGGATATGACAGCTTTGAGGTTGATGGCCAACTGTGCAAGAATCTGCTCATGCACAGCCGTGGGGAAGAACTGGAGCAGCCTCTCAACGGTCTGAATGGTATTGTTGGAATGAAGGGTGCTCAATACAAAATGGCCTGTCTCTGCAAAATAGACGCCAGCCTTTACGCTTTCAACATCACGCATCTCTCCGACCAGCAGCACGTCTGGAGCCTGGCGGACCGCGCTCTCCAGAGCATCAGCAAAGGAGAGCGTATCGCAGCCGACCTCTCTCTGGCTTATTATGCAGTTAATATCGGTATGCATGAATTCGATAGGATCTTCCATTGTGATGATATGGCCGGTCGAGTTCTCGTTTCGATATTTAAGCATTGCAGCCAGTGTCGTGGATTTTCCGCTTCCTGTAGGACCTGTGACAAGCAGAAGACCGCTCCGCATCAGAGCAAATTTCTCCAATACGGCAGGGAGGCCCAGTGTGGTAAACTCCAGGATGTCGTCTCTGATCTTTCTCATCACGCACGCCACGGTGCCCCGCTGCAGATATATGTTGCATCTGAAGCGGCCCAGGCCCGGCTTCGCATATGTGACATTCCCCTCCGGCCTTGTCTTGAAGAGCTCTATATCTTCCTTTTTCAGAAGGGCATTCTTGAGCTCTTCCATCATCTCGTTGGTGAAGGTTGTAACTTCCACCGGAACGAGCTCTCCTTCTATTCTGAAATAAGGCGGGCTGTCAGCCCTGAGATAGATATCAGAGGCATTTTCCCTTACCATTGCGGCCAGTATGCTGTCGAGAAGCTCCAGTATATTACTCAACGTATTTCCCTCTCTTCATTTATTGCTGAAGTGCCGCATTTTCCTGCAACTGCTCCAGTTTCTTCTGATGCTTTTCGGTCAGCTTCAGCTCCTTCCCTTCCATCAGGTTTCTTATATTTTTTCTATGGGCGTGGAATGCGAAGAGACACGCGATAATGGCAAAGCCGATATAAGGATAAGGCTGTTTGAAAAGAGCCATCAGAATTGGGAGCATGAATGAGCCTGCCAGCGAGCCGACTGAGCTGTACCTCGTCACCAGAACTATGAGTCCCCATATGGCCAGACATATAAAAGCGATCTTCCAGTTCAGAGCCAGTATGACACCCAGGCTTGTAGCAATGCCTTTCCCTCCCTTGAACTTTAGAAAGACGGAATAGTTGTGACCGAGTATGGCCAATATTCCTGAAAAGACCTGCAGCCATTCCAGATGCGGTCCTGATGTCGCGAGACAGGCGAAATGGACAGGAAGGAAGCCTTTCGCCACATCACCGGCAAAAACAAGAAGACCGCCCCAGAGGCCGAGAGCTCTGAAGGCATTTGCCGTGCCGATGTTTCCACTCCCGACATCTCTTATGTCGATTCCTTTCAGGAGCTTTCCTGTAATGACACCAAAAGGTATGGAGCCCAGCAGAAAAGATGCAGCGAGAAAAACTATGCTGTTTAAAATGTCATGAGTAATCATCTTTACTTATATACTCTCACTTTTTACTGAAGTTTATGATAAGCGGTGTTCCTGTGAAACCGAGCATTTTCCTGAGCGTATTCTCGAGATAGCGCTTGTATGAGAAGTGGACGAGTTTTGTCGAGTTCACCTTCAGTGTGAAACGGGGAGGGCAGGTCCCGTCCTGAAATGCGTAGAAGATCTTGAGCTGCTGACCTTTGAAAGAAGGTGCAGGCCTAACGCTCTGAGCCTCGTGGAATATTTTGTTTACAAGAGAAGTCTCAATACGTTTTATGAACTGTGCCATTATCTCCTCTACTTTGGGGAAGATGGCGTTTATCCCTTTTCTATCCTTTGCAGATATGAAGAGAATGGGAGAATAATCGATAAAATAGAGCTCTTTCCTGATCAGGTTCCTGAATTCCTCCCGCTTATCCCTGAGTGCCTCCTTGGAGAACCGATTCTTGATGAGATCCCATTTGTTGACAAGGATGAGAGATGCCTTCCCTGCTTTCTGGATCTCTTCGGCGATCTTCTTATCCTGATCAACGACGCCTTCCTCTGCACTTAGAACGAATAGAGCGCAGGTGGATGCGCCGAGTGCCCTCAATGTCCGGATTGAGCTGTAATATTCTACTTTTTCATCCATTTTCCCTTTCCTTCGAAGGCCTGAAGTGTCGGTGATGATAAAGCGGCGCTCCCCGACATTGAAGTAGCTGTCTACACAATCCCTTGTCGTTCCTGCTGTTGAGTCCACTATGCTGCGCTCTTCTCCCAGGATGGCATTTGTAAGCGACGACTTTCCCACATTTCTCCTCCCTACAATCGAGAGGCGCAGCTCCTCTTCACGGTCTTCTCTGCTCCATTCTTCAATCAATGAGAGGGCCAGATCGAGAAGCTCACCGATATTTATCCCGTGAAGGGCTGAGATGGGGAAGGGCTCACCCATTCCAAGGCTCACGAACTCATAAATTGATTCAAGTCTGTCGAAGTTGTCCACCTTATTGGCCAGCAGCATGACTTTCCTGTCCGCCTTTCTGAGCCAGTGGGTAATCTCGTGGTCAAGAGGATGAACTCCTTCCCTGGCATCGACAAGAAAAAGTATCAGCGAAGCTTCTTCTATGGCATGCTGTGTCTGTTTCTGCACTTCCTTTATCAGGGGTTCTCTGGCTCCGGGCATCAGTCCACCTGTGTCCACAAGCGTAAAACTTTTTCCGTTCCATGTGCACTGGGCATATATCCTGTCTCTTGTGATACCTGGCTCATCCTGCACAATGGCTATCCGGGAGCCGATCAGACGGTTGAAGAGCTCTGATTTTCCAACATTTGGTCTTCCCACTACTGCGATTATCGGTTCTGCCATATTTGTCTCCTCTTCTTTTGTCTATCTTCTCCGTGAGCTCAGCATCCTTTTCCGTTAAGGATGAAGTTCCTGAGCTCCCTGAAGGAGACAGGTACGGAAAGCGCCTCTCCCTTTATGCCATTGCTGATGTCATCAAGGGTAAGATCGTCGAGAAAGAGTGTATCGTCTCTCAGGCACACAGAAGGTATCAGAACCTGCCGATGTGCTCCCTCCTCTTTCAGGGTTGTCATGATATCACGGCCGGTAAGAAGGCCTCCGACATCGACGTGAGATGCGCCCCAGAAATTGTTCTTGACGGTGTGGAGCTTCACCTCCACATTCTCAATTTTATTGAAATTTTCAATTATTTGGGCAATGACCGGTGCCGCGAGCGATGATGTGACAACACTCACCTTCCTTGGTGATAAAATCCTTTCAGGGAGGAACCTCCTGGAGCGCATATATTCGGTAAGGAACTTTCTCATCAGGCCTACGCCGTTCTCTATCTGTGGGTATTCGCCGTAATCTACGTACCGCGGAAGAATCGAGCCGGTCTTGAGGTAAAACTCGTCGCTGCCATAGACAAAGGGTGTGCCCAGTTTTTTCCTGAACTCCCGCTGCCACAATGAGATTCTGCTGATAACGGCTCTCAGCTCTTCCAGGGTCAGCGCCCTGATGGGGGAGTCTGCAGGAAGGTATCTTGTCACGCCTACAGGTACAATAGCGACAGAGGCAACTGCAGGGTGATGAAGAGAGAGCTCTCTTATGGATCGCTCGAGCTCCGGACCGTCGTTGATACCTGGGCACAGGACTATCTGAGTATGGACAGTGATATTCGACTGGGCCAGCTTTCTGAGATGCTCTTCCAGCAGGGCTGCTTTTTTCTGTCTGAAAATGCGGGATCTGAGATCGGGATTGGTTGCATGGACCGATACATAGAGCGGGCTCAGCCGGTAACTGTCGATTTTGTGCCAGTCTTCTTCAGTGAGATTGGTGAGGCTTATGAAGTTTCCGGACAGGAAGGAGAGGCGGTAGTCATCGTCCTTGATTCTCAATGTATCGCGCATGCCTGGCGGCACCTGGTCGACAAAACAGAAATCGCATCGGTTCTGACAGATTCTGATTCCATCGAAGAGCTCGCCATCAAAGCGGAGCCCCAGTATCTCATCGGGATCCTTTCTGATGATGGCGCGCATCGGCTCGCCGTTCCGCTCCATCTCCAGCCGCATCCTGGGCTCTGATGAATGGTACAGGTAGTCGATGATGTCCTTTAGCCTTATGCCATTTATGGAAAGGAGAAGATCACCTGCTGTAATACCAGCCCTGTGAGCCGGCGAGCCTTTTATCACTCCTGTTATACAGGCACCTTTCATGGAAATCCTCACTTTTCAGTGTGCACATCGTCTGCTTCGCCGACAACAGGAATACCCTTCTCTGAGATCGAACAGGCTCTGCCGCTTAACAGATCAGCCTCTCGGCCTGTTCCCCGGCAGTTTCCGGAGTGACAATTTTTGCTGATCGGAGCCATATGCCGGGCAGGTCATTTCTATTCACTCTCTCAGGTGGAAACACCTTTTTCTCCGGTGATGATATATACTTCAATATGGCAGATCTTAGTTCGCTGCACTCAGGCAACAATTGAAGCTTTATTCTTTTCTAATCAATAAATCCATATACAATCCACTTTTTCTTATCGTATAATTTTTTGTTCCCAGACAAACTAACATCTGGCTGATTTCATCCGGCGTGTATGATGCTCTTATTGATTCCCAAACCCCTCTTTTTAAATTTAAATAATACAGCAAACCTCCTCTATAAAAATCATATATGAACAGGACTCCTTTATCATTCAATGCTCCATAAAGATTTTTTATGCCTTTTTCCGGATTCAACCAATGATGTAAGGAAAATGTTGAATAGATGGTATCAAATTTCTGTAAGGATTCAATAAGACTGGTATTTTCGACACCACCATTTACATATTTTATCTTATCAGACATTTGTTTTTCTACACAATAATCTTCAGCAACTTTAATCATATCGGAAGAGTATTCCAAACCGATAATCTCGCTGGGATTGTATCTTTCTGCAACTAACACTGTCTGAAATCCGGGACCTGGTCCAACCTCAAGAAATCGTCCGTTATTCCTTATTTTATCAAATTTCGAAAAGAAATCCCTGAAATAAAACTTTCCCATTGCTTGTTGCATTTTAAGATAATCTGTTGTTTTCTTTTGACCTGTTATCTTCACAAGGTCAGTATGTGGTATTCTCTCAGGCATTTTATTCAGATCCTTTCTTATAATTATGAAAAGGGCTGCTTTATCAGACTGATACGGAATTTATAATGCGTGTGGATATTTCCCGTGACTTGAGGTTTCCACGATACATTGTCAATATTACAACTTCAAAGGAGGCAGTGAAACAGAGGCAATACGGCTGGGCCACCTCTATTACTGTGATTCTGCACAGATCCTCCACAGTTGTCCTGTTGTTGTATGAGTCGACGAAAAATAGTATAGCAGCTATACACATTTTTAAAAAAAATATGACAGCAATTATTTCTGCAAGTCTCAAAGTTTGTATGGAAATGTCAATCACATTCTCCTTTCTGAAGTTCGTCCAGTTCATGTTCGAGAAGGTTCAGAAAATTCATAAGAAACGAGATGTCTTTCCCAGAGGCATCTTTTAATAGTCTGTTTACAAGTCTGTCAAACTTCTGATGGAGTTTTTCATGCTCAGCATATGCAATTTCTCCATTTGAAGTGAGGTTTAATGAAAGACGTGATGAGTTGCGCGGATCTGCAGATTTGATGACCATACCTTTTTTCTGAAGCTTCATGATTATCTGAGAAACAGCGCCTTTAGTTAATCCCAGCATTCCAGCAAGTCCTGTGATGTGAATGCCTTCATTTTCCTTGACGTACTTGATCATATGGATCTCTGCCTCAAATAGTCTTTTGTCTGTGCCGTAAAAGCGTGTTTTTCTGTCTGTTTCAAAAAGTTTCCACATTACACGAAGAAAAGCATAGCTCAAATTCGTTCTATTTTTTCCACTTTTGAGTATCATATTAAATAGTATATAGATACTATACACATTTGTCAAGTGAATCTAACTATGTCATCTCCATCTCCAAAAACAACCGGCTCCTGGATAAGGCGCTGCTATATCGTGCGTCATCTTGTCTGCTTCATCGGTTCACCGGAAAACTGAAATATCTCAACGCATCATCATTGAGAAACATGATCCGATGCATAACTTGTGCCTTCTGGCGGCGTGTGCTATGATGTACCTATGGAACACAGACTCTAAGACAAGACATTGAAGGAGCTCTTCAGCCGCCCTGAGACGGTGAGAGACTTCATTAAGGGCTTCGTGGACTCCGATTTTATCGGCGAGATTGATTTCGACAGGATAGAGAAGCGGAACACCAGCTATATCACTAAAACATTCAAGGACAGGTATACGGACCTGGTGATTAAGCTGAACCTGAAAGGAGGCGCATGCGCCTACCTGTATCTCCTGTTCGAGTTCCAGTCCACCATGGACAGGCTCATGCCATTGAGAATACTCAACTACATGCTGCTGCTCTATGAAGACTTGATAAAGCAGAACGAAATATCTCCCGATGAGCTGCTGCCGCCTGTCTTTCCAGTGGTGCTCTACACCGGCACTGCTCCTTACAACGTCTCAACGAGGCTGGACGATCTCATCGCCATGCCTTACAGGAGACTCAGGAAATATGTCCCGGACTTCGAGCACTACCTTGTGACCCTGCAGTCGAAGCCCCGGGAAGAGCTGAAGAGGCTGAGCAGCTCGTCAGCGACAGAATCGATTTCGCATCAGAGTTCGGGAGATTTTACGTCATATGGCTGCGTAAATATCTGAAGCATAAAGGCATCAAGATACAGACGCATGAGAGAGAAGGAGGGAAAATCATGCTGGAGACACTGGTTTCCAACATTAAAGCTGAAGGCAAAGCTGAAGGTAAAGCTGAAGGTAAAGCTGAAGTCAAGGAAGAGATAGCCCGCAATCTGAAGAAGATGGGGCTTAAAGAATCAGTCATCGCCGAAGCGATAGGGCTCACAGTCGAGGAGATTGAGAAGCTTTAAACAACACGACAGGGTTTCGACATGCTTTTCGAAAGAGGTTCAGAATGGGTCTTCATAAACCTGGCCTGCGCCATTAATCCAGAATTGATGTTTCATCAATGACTCACTATATAAAAAGCTGATGTAGCCGCCTGTCTGCTCGGAAATTTTCCTGCATTCGGAAATGGATGCCTCCACTGCCGCTATGATAACCTTCATTCTCTCAGCCAGCAGTTTTCTCTCAACGGAATACCCGTTGCCGGCCACATCAAGGAGCAGTTGAGCCAGCGCGGGTAATGTAACGTGGCTTGATCGGATGTAGTTTTCCACAGAGTTTTTATATCGATTTACTTTCTGAAAAGATATGCCCCGCCTCATCCAGATATAAGATACGCTGAAAGCCTCTGCTTTGTAATCCTTAAGTGCCATTCTGCTTCGCCGTACAGGAAGTTTTTTCCGGTTCCGGATTCTCACGATATAACAACATCAGCTGTTCAGGCAGGAACTGCTCTGATGCGCAAGGATAGTCCATTTTTACTGTTAAATCGACATTAGGAGGTACTTTTGTCGGAGGGAAGGAACACTTTTGCCTATGCCTTTGGTGCTAATGTTTTAAGATAATCTGAAACAGTATGACTGCCGGGGAGTTCGATCATGATTCTCCGGGGACAGGCATCATTCTGTCTATTATGAATATTGCGAATAACACTGAGAGCATCCAGAGGGTGGCAGCGAGAAACCTGATAAGAAAGTCCTGTACGAAAATTGCCAGTACCGGAAGGAATACAAGCAGCAAGCCGCAGACGAGGGTCGGGGTATTGCAGAGGAATGATGCAGGGCTGCACCGCTCAGGCGGCAATACGAAAAACCTCATAACCATCTCAGGAAGAAGGGTGATGCCGGCCAGAAGCAGGATAAGTGCCGCAGAGTATGAGGGAATGGAAGCCATTAACGTGTAAATCCTGAATCTGAAGGGAGAGTCTATCAGAATACACAGGCTGAGGCCTCCGACAATGATGAAGGCTGTGCACCACAGAATTCCTGATGCAGAGATCTTGAGGCTCTGTGGTGAAGACTCTGTCTTGTTGCCTGATTCATCAGCTATATGAGCAAACAGGGCTACAGGCAGAGAGATCAGCATTAGAACTGTACCTGCTGTGATGAAGAGGCACTCTGTTTTTTCAGAGAATCTGATGAATTCTGCGCAGTACGCTGTGGTCAGCGCCATAACTGACAGTATGACAGGTGCCAGGTGCAGCAGAGCGGTGATGAGATGAAGGCTTTTCAGAAAGAGCCTTATCTGTTTCATGTTCTTTTCTCCTCGTTTCCGATTCAGGCATTGCCTGATTCACATCTTCGCTGCCGCTGGCCATTTCGCAGGTATTGAACCATTTTCTTTTATATTATATGTCACGCACAGGATCTGTTCTGTAATTCAGAGCACACTCTTCTCATTATTTATTGCGCGATTGTCGACTATCGAATGAAGTATGATTCTGTGCCGAATAGATAGAACCTCATCCCGAATCGTCTCTTTATGCCCGTGAAAAGTGGCATGGGAGGTTTTATTTCACCTTTCAAGAATTAATGTATTAGAAGACTTTATAACAGCATTCAGCCATTCCGATGCCATTACAGCATTCAATCATCCAAACAGCGCCATTATCAATGATCTCAGGCAGTATTGAGGTATGAAAGGACCAGCACAATGAAGATTATCATTACAGTGCTTTTCATTCTGCTTCTGCTGGCACAGTGTGCGTATGCAGAGTTCAATCCGATCGGTGCGATCAAGGGGCAGGCAGTCAGGTCGAACAGCGTTGAGTTCAAACTGCTGAACGGTATTCTATGCATTTATATCATCTATGACAACCTCATACGGATCCGTTACACCAGGGGGGATAAATTCTCCGAGGCACCGTCATATGCGGTAATCAACAATAAGGGTGAAGCACAGTTTTCTTTCAGCGAGAAGACCGACCATTTCGAAATAAAGACAGGAGAGCTCCTTGTGAGGGTTGAGAAGAATCCCTGCCGCATATCTATATTCGACAGGGATAACCGTCTGATCTGTGAAGATGAGAAGAGCTTTGGAATAAGCTGTGACGGAGATGAGATCAGGTGCTTCAAGAAACTCCTCGATAACGAGCACTTTTTTGGACTGGGAGAAAAAACAGGAACCCTGAAGAGAAAAGGCAGTCAGTATGTGATGTGGAACAGCGATTATCCGCTTTATGCAAAGGATCAAGATCCTCTCTACGTATCGATCCCTTTTTTTATTGGGGTGAGAGAGCACAGAGCCTGGGGGATATTTCTCGACAACACGTGGAAGTCCACATTCAATATGGGTGCAGGCAATGACAGATTCTACTGGTTCGGCGCCGAGAAAGGCGATCTTGACTACTATTTCATTTATGGTCCTGATATGAAAAAGGTTGTCAATTCATATACAGAGCTCACCGGAAGAATGGAGCTGCCTCCGTTCTGGGCTCTGGGCTTTCAGCAGAGCCGCTGGAGCTATCCCTCTGAGACAAAAGTCAAGAGTATCGCGAAGGAGTTCAGGAATCGCAATATACCCTGCGATGTCATATACCTGGACATCGACTACATGGATGGATACCGGGTTTTTACGTGGAATAAAGAACAATTTCCCGATCCTGAGGGGATGATATCCTCACTGTCAAAGCAGGGCTTCAGGATCATCCCGATAATAGATCCGGGCGTCAAGGCTGATGATAATTATTTTGCGGCAAAAGAGGGGATCGCCGGTGATCTCTTTGCCAGATACCCTGATGGCGAGCTTTACAGGGGAGAGGTCTGGCCTTCCTGGGCTTATTTCCCGGATTTTACACTGGAGAAAACGAGACTGTGGTGGGGAGAAAAACTGGAAGGCATGCTTAAACAAGGTGTTATGGGCTTCTGGAATGACATGAATGAGCCTGCCGTCTGGGGAAGAAACATGCCTGATCTGGTAAAGTTCAATGATAACGGTTATGGAGCCGATCTCAGGAAGATCAGGAATGTATATGCACTTCAGATGGCAAAGGCCACTTCCGATGCCCTGCACAGATATTCTGACCTGAGACATTTCGTGCTTACAAGAGCGGGGTTCGCAGGGACTCAGAGATATGCGGCAGTGTGGACAGGAGATAATTATGCAAATAATGATCACCTCGCACTGGCGTGTCATATGCCCCAGTCCATGGGTCTCAGCGGACTGCCTTTTACAGGCTCCGATGTTGGAGGCTTTGGGGGCTGTCCTACTGACAGTCTTTTTATCAGGTGGATGCAGATTGGTGCATTCACACCTTTCTTCAGGGCTCATTCGGCATTTGATACACCTGATAAGGAGCCCTGGGCATTCGGCGCTGAGGTTGAAAAGCAGAGCAGAGATATCATTGAGTTCCGCTACCGACTTCTCCCTTATCTGTATAATGAGTTCTACAATGCATCCATAACCGGCATCCCCATCATGAGGCCCATGTTCCTTCAGTATCAGCATGACGATGAATGCTACAATGAGGAGGCAGGGAAGCAGTTCATGCTCGGTGACTCTCTTCTTGTGGCGCCTGTTCTGTCAGACAGGGATACCAGCAAGAGGCTTTATCTTCCTGAAGGTCTATGGACAGATATGTGGGATTATAAACAATACTGCGGAAACAGGTGGGTTACCGTAGATGCCCCTCTCTCGAAGATCCCTCTCTTTCTGAGGGAGGGTGGTATCGTGGCAATGCAGGATAAGCAGAATCATACATGCGAAAAGCAGATGAAAGATATGCTTCTGGAGTTCATAATATTCCCTTCAGGCCATTCCTCCTACAGCCTCTATGAAGATGATGGCACCAGCTTCAGATACAGAGACGGCATCTATTCAGTCACCAGGGTGGATGTGGATATGAAGAAGGACGGGACTGTCTCCATTGAGCTCTCGAAGCCTCATAACAGGTTTGACTGCAGAAGGAAAGGATACTGTTTCAGGGTTTCAGGCGTCACTGCACCGAAAGGTGTAGTCGTTTCCGGAAAGGATATCAGACGTCATGAATACAGCGAAGAAAAGCTCAACAACTGCCCGGAAGGATATGCATACGATACAAGGAGAAAAATCCTGTATATAAAAACTGAATATGCTGATTCTCTTAATATCAGGGCTGCAGCTCTTCCGGGCAGGCATGATCCGGAGCATTGATTGAACGTTAAAAAGGCCATTTGAGATAATTGTAGTATTTATCATGATAGTTCTTGGCATCCTGCAGATTGCCGCTTTCAGGCTGATACAGTTAAATAGACAGATGAAGTCAAGAAAAGAAGGAGAACTAAAATGGATCTCTGTTTCGAATGTGGCTCTGAACTTTCACATCAGAAGACAAATCTGGAAAAAAAGTGGAATAATGATTATTACACGATTCTGGACGTGCCGGTGATGATTTGTCCCAAGTGCAATGAAGAGTACTTTGACGGGCCCATCCTGACAAGAGTAGAGGAGCTGCTGAGGTCAGATGCAGTTGACAGAGTCAAGAAGAGGGTACGATATCATTAGTCTGACGCTGCCATATCCTGCAGCCTTTTGCAGGAAAGGTCTCAGCTGCTCCTGAAGCCCGGGCTGCCAGTCTTGAATTCTGCTGCCATTCAGTTCAATTAAGGGTTCAGCCATGAAAAGACTGTTCAGAAAGAAGAATCAGAAAAAGCCTCACAAGCGGGGCAGGAGCCGGTATGAGAAGAAGATTCCACCTGCCGGTCCTGTGAAGATCTCTCTGATAGACTACGATGAAAACAACTTCAGGGAGGCAACGGTAAACTCCATTGAAGAAGTATTTCCCTTCTGCGATTCACCTTCAAAAACATGGATAAATGTAGACAGCATATTGAATCAGGAGATTATAGAGAAGCTGGGAAGCCACCTGAGGATTCACCCTCTCATCCTGGAGGATATTGCTAATCCCCATGAACGCGCCAAGATGGAAGATTTTGATGACTACATCTATATTGTAGTTAAGATGCTGGGCTATCCCGAGGGCCTGGATGAGGTCGATCAGGAGCAGATGAGCTTGGAGCAGCTCAGCTTGGAGCAGCTCAGCATCATTGTCGGGCCAGACTATATCATATCATTTCAGGAGATTGACAAGCCCGGCGACCCCTTTGAGCCCATAAGGGAGCGCCTCCGCACAGGTAAAGGGAAGATCAGAAGGATGGGCTCTGATTATCTCTGCTACAGCCTGGTGGACTGTATCATAGACAGGTACTTCATCGTCCTTGAAAGCGTGGCGGTCAGAATTGAGGTGCTGGAGGAGGAGCTGATCTCCAACCCGAGGCCGTCTACACTTCAGGCTATTCACGATCTCAAGCGGGAGATGCTCTTTCTCCACAAGTCGGTCTGGCCGATCAGAGAAGTCATCAGCCGTCTGCAGCGCTGTGACTCGCCTTTTTTCAGCGATGTGACAAAAACATATCTGAAGGATGTTTATGATCATACCATACAGGTCATTGAAACAGTTGAGACTTTTCGGGAGATGATCTCAGGGATGCTGGACATATATCTCTCGAGCATAAGCTTCAAAACCAATGAGATCATGAAAGTTTTGACAATAATATCCACTATATTCATCCCGCTCACCTTCTTTGCCGGAGTGTACGGAATGAACTTCACATATTTTCCTGAGCTGAAATGGAAGTATGGTTATCTGATGTTCTGGGTGGTGAATCTCTTTATGGCAGCCACTATGCTGATTTATTTCAAGAGAAAGAAGTGGATTTGAGATTCACTTCAATCGAGGCAGATATGAAGAGTTATACCATTGCGGCCGCAGCTCTGGAATTGATACTCAGCATAGTTTCTCTTCCTGTTTCAGGGACGTGCAGGACTCAGGGCCATATGGGAGTTGGCCTTGCTATTCAGGAGCCATCGTCATTTAATCCACCTTATAAAAGCAGGCTCTTCACAGACGAAGGCGTCTCATATGCATATATCGAGACGACAGGCGACAATTACATGATAGGGTAGATCCCGGTAGAATATGAATCAGCTTCTGCTCAGGTCGTGCATCTCTCTCCTAAGGCCCTCATTCGCATCGTGGATACAAAGAGCTTGCAAAATGAAAGCCAGTTGATTTTCAATGTAAAGGTTGCAAATCTGGGAACCAGTCCGGGAGAAGTGACAGCACATCTATCAATTAAATGTGAGAGGAAAGCCGGGCCCGTATAAACCTCACCGTGTATACAGGAAAACAGCGAACAGATCTCTGGAAGTCAGACTGGTTCAATATACCCTGAGAGCGCGGCAGCTTTCTGTCTGTTTTTCTGATTCTATGCAGGGATTAATTATATCCATGAACTCGTTGAGAGAAAAGACTGTTTTATCACCTTTCATTTTAACAGGATTTCCGTTAAAGAATATTTTTACAGAATACTTACTGTCATCCTGATAGAGCTCGAAATCAATATGCGAGGCATACGGAGGATTCTCCGAAAGGGGAGCGTCAAGCGCGCTCATCAATCCGAGCAGGGAATCATCGTGCCCTGAATATAATATGTATTTATACGTCATTTTACCGCTTGACGCAGACTGAATATCCTGACATAACTTTTTAAGAAAAGGGCCGGCAGTAAAATAAGCCATTGGTTTTGGCATGAAGCGCAGAGCGCATGCGCGCGTTCTTGTTTCCATTATTGTCTCTGCATCTTCACTGGAAAGACCATCCGGAAATGGTATTTGATGTATTTTCATACAGTTCAGGTGATCGCCGCAGATGAGCAGATCGTATAAGCTGTTGATCTCCAGACCAAGCGATTTACTCCATCTTTTATAGTCTTTACGGTGTTTTTCGTCTTCATCTTTCCATGTCTTCCAGGTAAAAACGTGTTGCTGTAAAATTGTGGCGTGACGTTCAGGATCGGATCGTTCCGGCATTATGAAATTATAGTCTTTGTCTGATAAAGTGCGGATTGGCACAGTCTGTAATGCATAAGGCAGTGCAGATTCTCCATTTTTCAGTAATGGTCCTGTACCGGGGGGATAAAAGCCGGTAAGGAAGGATTGGGCGCTCATAATCGTTCTGTTCGTATCTGTGGATAGAGCATAAAATGTGGAATTGTCATAGCTGGAAGGAAGCAGCCCATATTTTTCTATATACCTGGCTCTGAGCTCTTTTCCCAGAAGATAGTGCTGATGAATACCTTCAGGAGTCAGTTCGCCTAATCCCAGTTGCCAGTTATATTTGAACTTTTCACTCTTAATTCTGGCAAAAGGCGTTCTATCACCATGTCTTGTAACCGTAACGGCAAAAATCAGTTTTTCTTCAGCCTGGGCAGACGAAGATAGGAGCAATACAATGAATAATGATATAATGAGAGTTTTGAAATTTTTCATCGATCGTACTCCTTTTCATGTAATTAGATTTTTGTCTCGAAACTACTATAGAAACTCTGTAACGACAGTGTCTTCCTGCCCTCCCCTTCGGGGACAGGCCGAAGGGGGAATGATGGGGGAAATGGTGAACTCCTCAAAAACTATTCTTTATCCATGTTCATAAATCAGAACTCTGATGTCTTAGATTTCGTGGAAATGTGAAAAAAACCTCCATAGGGATGCAGATCCCGTTTTATTATGCTCTCACGCTTGCCTTTGAGAATAATATACTTCGGCAATCTGACGGCAGGTGGATGCAGTAGAGACATTGAAAGATATTCTATATATGATCTGAAAAACAGGGTGGCGGATTCGGGTCAGAGACCGGGAGTTGAAATACCTGTTTTTGTACCGTATAATGAAATAGGGGCGTTCTGATAGATCGAGGGGAAATCTTTACAGTGTCAAGGAGATGTGAGTATGAAATTAAATCGCCGCAGTGGTGGGTTTACTCTGATGGAAATTGTCGTGGTAATGGGAATCATATCCGTGCTTTTCGGCCTTTTTGTCACAATGGGGTATGTAAGGGCAAAGGCAAGAACCACATATGTGGCGTGCTGCGAAAACCTCAGAACGATTGGCACTGGACTTCAGCTCTACGAACTGGAAAAGAAGAGATTTCCAAACGAGCTGATTTCATTGACTCCCTATTATATCAGAAAGATTCCTCAATGCCCTGCTGCAGATGTAGATACCTACATAGAAGGGTATGATACCGATTCGGAGACACAGGGCAACTTTACCGTATATTGCCAGGGGAGTTATCACGCTCCGATCGGAATTGATACCAACTATCCCCAGTACAGCTATCAATGGGGACTCACTGAATGGTAGGCTGATTCTCTCCCAGCTGTTTCAGCTCATTCATTACTTTTTCAGTAAAATATCTCATCTTTTCCTTGCTTGTGGAGCCTTCGCTGTGCTCGTCGTAGCTGAGAGGTCTTCCTATTGTCACAGTCACTCTGTTGAAGACCGGCATAATACCCTTGAAATGGACAGGACGATATGTTCCCTTCAGATGGCACGGAACAAGCGGTACTTTGGCCTGTTTGACAAGAAGCGCCATTCCCAGTTCGCCTTCCTTGACATCTCCGGTCTCGGAGCGGGTTCCTTCAGGGAAGATGCCTACTATCTTGCCTTCTTTAAGCAGTGATATCGAATGCCGAATTGCCTTCATGTCAGCGCTTTCTCTTACCACGGGAAAAGCGCCGAGACCTTTAATGATGGGAGCAACAACCGGAGTGCGGAAGAGTTCGGATTTGGCCATGAAGAAGACCTGCCTGGAAGGCAGGATTCCTACAAGAGGCGGATCGAGATAGCTGACGTGGTTCGCCACAATCATGAAGGGACCGGATTCAGGGAAATGCTCCCTGCCTTCCACGCGGAGGTGGAAGAATGTCTTCATGATTGCAGTGACCAGGTTATAAGAAAAACGATAAAAGGGTGTCATTTCCTATCCTTGTGCGTGTATGCCTGCGCTCAGGTATTTTCGGACGAGGCCCAGAGTTTCTTCGACCACATTGTCTATTGATTTTCCCGTGCTGTCCAGTATATATGCATCATCGGCTATAAGCAGAGGAGAGTCCGCTCTGGAAGAGTCGATGGTGTCACGTAGTTTCACATTTTCCCGCACCTGGTCCATATCGACGTCTTCCCTCTTTTCCCGGTGCTCCAGGAATCGTCTCTGTGCCCGCTCTTCTTCACTGGCAGTCAGATAGATTTTAATCTCAGCATCAGGCATGACAACGGTGGTGATATCCCTCCCTGCCATTACTATGCCGCCTTCCCCTGCCAGTGCCTTCTGTCTGGATACGAGAATCCTGCGTATTTCGCTGATTTTTGCGACAATCGATACGTTGTTGTTTACCTCCTGAGAGCAGAGATTTGGAGTCACGTCGTCACCATCAATTAGTACGCGATAGCCCTGGGAGTTTCCCGGATCAGGGATGAACTCCACAGGATGGCGTCTGGCAACTTCGATGAGCTCTTCATCCTGTTCGAAGTTTTTACGGAGGATGTGTGCCTTCCACGTCACAGCGCGATACATGGCGCCTGTGTCGATATAGACATAGCCGAGCCTTTTAGCCACTGCCTTTGCTATGGTGCTCTTTCCTGACGCAACCGGCCCATCAAAGGCTATTTTAAGCTTTTTCATCGTATTCCTCTTTCAATTAATACATAATGGAGTTATTGCTGCAGAGACTCTGTTTTCAACAGCCGAAGGGCCAGGCAGAGAAGCTTGTATTATCTGAACCAGTCTATGTAGAAGGCACCTGGAGGGCGGATGACCAGCATTGTCGTTTCTTCAAAGTAAGTGTTCACTACTCTCCTTATATCGGCCGAGCTTACTTCTTCCAGCCTCTTCTGCATGGTTGTATCGAGAGAATACTTCCCCCCAATCACTTCTGAGATTGCCATATGAGATGCCTGGCCCTTGCTGGATTCTCTTGCCAGCAGATATGTGCCGTTTATCTTTGCCTTGGCATCGGTTAGCTCTCTGTCCAGGACATAGCTGTTCTTTAGTTTTTCAAGCTCACTCAGGATCAGTCTCCTGGATTGGATTACATTCTGCGGCTGGCTTATGACATAAATCAGCATATGGCTGGGCCCCTCGAGATCCGGGAAGAATGAGCCGAGCTCATAAGCGAGTCCTCTTTTCTCTCGGAGTTCCACCCAGAGTCTTGAGTTGAGTCCTTCCCCGAGCAGGGCGCAGAGCACTTTCATTGCAGGATAATCAGGCGAGCTGTACGATGGCGCAGGCAGGCCGATAAGCAGATATGCCATCTGAGAGAGGGAGGATAGGAAGACTTCCTTCTCTGTTGCCTTGGGCTCCCACTGAACCTCCACCCGGGAGCTCTTTCGTGGTGCATTTACGCCACTGAAATAGTTTTCTGCAAGCGTTTTTATTTCCTGATAGTTTATGTTTCCGGCAATGCCTATCACGATGCGATCGGCTGATAGCTTTGATTTCATGAACTCTTCGAGCTTGCTTTTTTCGAGCTTCTCCAGGCCTTTCGCATTTATCTCTTCAGAGGCTTTGTATGGATGATATTTATAGAAAACCTGCAGGAAGATCTGATAAATTGCTGAGAATCCTCCTTTTCCATCCTTCACTGCATCTGTGAATGCCTTTTTCTCTCTGCTGAAGAGCGACTCATCGAAATTTGTGGTTGTAATGCTCTTCGCCATAAGCTCCAGAACTTTTCTGTAGTGTCTTGTCGTCGTGACGAAGTTAAAGATTACATAATCAGGGGTGGTTTCAGTTCCGGATATGACCCCCATCAGTTCAGTGAGTCTTATGCCAGAGGAGGCACGCTCGTTGTTAATCCTCTCCATGATAAGATCTGCGAGCATTGTCCTGATCCCGACCTTCTGATCTGTCTCATCAAAGACACTCAGTTTGAGTACCACAGAGATGGCAACAATATCCCTGTCTTTGTGATCATTTGGCTTTGCCAGCAGCACGACGCCATTATCCAGCACAGATCTGAATACAGGGGATTCTGCAGCGCTCACTGATGGTGTCTGAATAATCGACAGCATCGCAGCTGTCATGAGCACGATTGTTGTGAACAGAAAGCTCTTCCGCAGAAAGAGGTCCTGAAAGAATCCCGGAGTGCCTGAACGATTATGCTCTCTTTTATTCATCATCATCTTCTACCCTTTTCGGCTTGGGCTTTACAGTCAGGGCGCAGCATTCTGAGGTAAAATATTTATTGTATGTCTTGATGATATCTTCTCTTGTGACCTTCATGAGATTATGAACATAGTTAACGGCAAACTCATAACTGTCAATTGTCTCATAAAAACCCAGGTTTGTGGCTTTTCCGTCATTGGTCTCACTTCCAAAATCAGTTGAATTGATGATTAGGTTTTTTGCTCTCTTCAAGTCGTCTTCGCTGAAGTTTCCCTTCCCCACGCTATCTAGCGCAGCCTGAATCTCCTTTCTGGCCAGCGCTATATCTTTTGTTTTGAGCGTGGAGAAGATCATTATGAGGCCAGGATCCTTCTGAGTCAAAAAGTTTACATCGATTTCCTTGACCAGATCCTTGCCGTCTATAAGTATGCGCGATAGAATGGAGCTTTTTCCGTTCCCAAGCATGAAGCAGAGCACGTCTGTGGCATAGATGTATTCCCTGTCTTTTATTGAAGGGCCGTAGTATGCCTGTACGATCGATGCATCATCGACATTCTTCTGAACAGTCTTTTCACGCTTTTCTCCGGGGATCTTCTCCTGAGGGAGAATGTGCTCTCCCTGTCCGCTGTTCGGTATGTGGTCAAATACACCTGTAAGATATGAAATCACCTTTTCGGAGCTGATATTTCCTGTGACTACAAAGATGAGATTCTCAGGCGTGTAGAACCTGTTTCTGAAGGCCAGGAAGTCGTTTCTCTTGAAGCTCTTGATATTCTTTTCCTTGCCGATGACGGGTTTCCCGTAGGGATGGACAGGAAAGGCCATTTCACAGATGGTATTATTGAAAAAATGCGAAGGAGAATCGCTGGTCATTTTGTACTCTTCAACGATGACTTTTCTTTCCTGCTCAATCTCCTTTTCATCAAAACGGGCATTCTGAAGAGCGTCAGTCATCAACTGCAGTCCCTTCATTGCATTGGTGGAAGGAATGTTGATATAGTAGCGTGTGTAGTCTTTTGTTGTTTCGGCGTTGCAGAATCCGCCAAGAGCCTCGAGTGCGCCTTTGAACTCAGTACCTGATGAAGAGCTGGTGCCTCTGAAGAATAGATGCTCGCAGAAGTGAGTAATACCTTCAGTCTGCGGCAATTCATCCTTGCTGCCGGCTCTTACAAAGATGTTTATCGAAGCCAGAGGCGAGTCCTTAACTTCCTGAGTGATTATAGTCAGGCCGTTCGACAGGCGGGTATGATGCACTTCCGGTGTTGTCCTGGAAGCGGCGGTACTTTCGTTGCAATAAATACAGATCAGTAAAATGGTCAGCAGAGCCGTCGAAATTTTTTTCATAATGTCACCCTGTTTCATAAAGATATTCTGCAACGGATGTCTTCTGCAGAAAAGTGGATGCATTTTCACCGCGCCTAATTCGCCGCATGGGGAGAAAACCCTTCTATGATGTGTTAGAGTAGATGAAAAAGACGCGGAAGGGATACAGAGATTCGGGGTGAAAATAGGTTACGGAATCGGGATGGGGGAAAATAGTAACAGCGACGGCCCGCTCTACATCTACCTGTCACGTAAGTGGTTGTGGTGGACTGAGCCACTGGAAAATGCAGCAAAAGTCTAGCCGAATGCGCACAATCAGGTCTGGTCATGCAAACAGTCAAACCGCTCTTGGAACCGCCGCTGCTGATAATATCATATCAAAAAAGGCAAACCGTGTCAATTACCAAAATCCGTCGTCCTGTTTCAAAATTTCTGAGACGGTGGCTCCAGGACTACTATCCGGGAATTTGTTTTGACTTACCGTTATGCAACAGAGGAATTTCAAGAGAGCTGTAGAACAGTAGTGAATTTAATGATAAGGTGACCGGAATCCTGTACCGGGGAGGGTTGTGTCACGCTACTTGCAATAGACGCAGGCAATACATGTCTAGTCATCGGTATCACCGCAAACGGTGAATGGGAAGAGACATTCTGCATACAGAACAAGGACTTCAATGAGACCGGCCATATAATTGCCCTGCTTGATGCAGAGCTTCGGCTGAGAGGTATTGAAAGAAGACAGATTACAGAGGTTGGAATCTCAAATGTCATTCCCCGGTTCACCAGGCTTCTCTCCGAGGTGTCTGAAGAAATGTTCAGTCTCAAGCCCCATTTTGTATCTTCAGAAAATACCGCCGATATTGTTTTAGATGTAAATGATCCTGCAGAAGTGGGACCTGATCTGATAGCCGCTGCAGTGGCAGGATACAGGAAGCACGGAGGACCTATTGTGCTGGTTGACATGGGTACTGCAACGACTCTGTCCAGAATTGACAGCAGAGGACGTTTTGAAGGAGTGGCGATATGTCCGGGCCTTAAATTGAGTGCAGAGGCTTTGTTCAGGCGGGTCTCCTACCTTCCGGAAGTGTCACTAAGGTTCCCGGAGAGAATACTTGGAAAGAATACCGTTGAAAGCCTTCAATCAGGACTGCTTTACGGTCACGTCGCCATGATCGAAGGAATGGTGACCAGACTCTCCCAGAGATATGGTGATACGACAAAGGTGGTCGCCTGCGGAGGTATCTCTCATATAATCAAAGATCTCTGCAGAGTCATAACTTTCTATGAGCCGTACCTCGTTCTTGACGGGATTCGGATGATCTGTGAAAAAAAAGACAGAAAGTCTTCGAAAAAGTATGGAGGGGGCCATCTGCGGTTTTGATGCCGCTGTTGGCGCTAATGATATGAAAAGGGCAGCAGGAAAAGTTATCAAGGTGTCGAAAGTGACTTCCGAATTTTAACTCTGAGAAGCGATTATACTATATGAATCAGACAGATGAAGCAAAAAACCAACTCTCCCGGACTGTAGAAAAATATAAACGCTATCTGAATCCCTCACTGGCAAGACTCCTCAAGTTCAGCGGCTATTATGCACAGGAAAGCCGTGCAGAGGGGGTTTTCATATACGACGAAAAAGATGAGCGCTATATTGACTGCGCAGGCGGATACGGAGTGTTTGTTCTGGGTCATCGACATCCTGTGGTAGTTCAGGCCGTAAAAGAACAGATCGATCGGATGCCGCTCTCATCAAAGGTATTTTTCAACAGCACTCTGGCAGATGCCGCCGAGCGACTCGCAGCGCTCACAGGCGGGGCACTCCCCTTCTCCTTTTTCTGTAACAGCGGAGCCGAAGCTGTAGAGGGCGCCGTCAAACTGGCCAGAATGTGCACTGGGAGGCCTGAAGTCATTTCTGCAGCAAATGCATTTCACGGGAAAACGCTGGGGGCCCTCTCGGTATCTGGAAGAGATATATATAAGTCTCCTTTTCTCCCTCTTATACCTGAGACAGTCCAGGTCCCATTCGATGACATCGATGCTTTGAAAGCAGCTGTCTCTGAAAAAACAGCAGCAGTCATACTCGAGCCGATACAGGGTGAGGGGGGCATCATAGTTCCTCATGATGGCTATCTTACAGCGGTGAGAGAGCTGACCAGGAAAGCAGGCGCTCTCTTCATTGCTGACGAGATACAGTCCGGAATGGGAAGAACAGGTACTTTCTTCGCAGTCGAACATTGGGCTGCTGTCCCCGACATGATAACCCTTGCAAAGGGTCTTGGCGGCGGTGTAATGCCTGTTGGAGCTGTTCTGGGCACTCCGGAGGTCTGGAAGGTGTTTCATGCGAACCCGCTGATCCATACGAGCACGTTCGGCGGCAATCAACTGGCCTGTAGTGCAGCAATTGCAACGCTTGATGTGATCGAGAAGGAAAATCTTCTCGAGAGGGCAAGGGAAAGAGGAGAGTATTTCCTCAGGGGCCTTATAAACATTAAGAAATCAAATCCTGAGATCATCGCAGATGTCAGAGGAATGGGATTAATGATAGGAGTGGAGCTTGTAAAAGAGCGCTATGGCGGTTCTATAATTTTTGAAATGTCCCGTGGAAAAGTTACCGCGGTGTATACGCTCAATAACCAGAAGGTAATCCGCTTCGAGCCGCCGCTCATCATCGAGCACGAACATATTGATGCTGTGCTTGAGGTTTTCAGAGCGGCAGTAGAGAAGACAAAGAATACACTACTTCAATAGCTGAAAGCGCAGGGAGGAGATTTTCATGCCCTTCGTAAAAACATCGATAAATATCAACGCCGAACCGGATAAGGTATTCTCATTTGCAAAGAATATGGAGCAGTTTCCGCAATACATGCGTGATGTGGAGAGTGTCAAAGTGCTGGAGCGCTGTGAAAATTTCACTCTTACCGAGTGGGTAACCAATGTCGATGGAACACCGATCATCTGGATTGAAGAAGACCATTTTAGTGACGAGCAAAAGTCCATCTCATTCAGACTGACAGAGGGAGATCTCGACAAGTTCGAGGGAACCTGGACCTTCCTGGAGCAGAATGGCGGAACAGAGGTTGAACTGGGAGTCGATTTTGATTTTGGAATTCCCCATCTGGAGGAGCTGATAGGGCCCACACTCGTGACAAAGGTCAAGGAAAACTCAGATATGATGCTGGAGGGAATGAAGAGGTTTTTTGAGGAGAATACTGATGCGGAGGCTGTGAAGTGAAGCGCTTTGCATTTTTCGTACATCCGTTGAACTTTGAAGATGTGGTGCGAGTGGCGCCACAGGCAGCAAACAAGAGGCAGCCTCTTGTGGAAAAGATACTGGAATGGACTCCGGCCCACGAAGTATCGCATATTACCGGGCTCATTTCTGCACAGGGTGAAGAGGCAGAAGGGTGGTTCATCGCTCTCCCTCTTTTACCTCACATGTTTCTTAATCTGCCCAAAGAAAAGGTCTTCGAAAAGGTAATGCAGGGAGCAGAAATCGCCAGGCAGCGAGGCGCACAGATACTCGGACTCGGTGGATTCTCCTCTATAATAGGGAGCGGCGGAGTTCAGATCGCTGAAATGATTCCGGACATTCCTGTGACCAGCGGTAACAGTTACACGATTGCCAGCTCCATGGAAGCCACCCTGGAAGCATCCCGCCGGCTGGGGATGGAGCTATGCCAGGTGACAGCAACGGTGGTTGGGGCTTCCGGATCGATAGGCAGTGTCTGTGCACAGCTTCTGGCTCCACATGTGAAGAAAATGGTTCTGGTTGCGAGAAATATAAAGAGACTTGAAAAAATTGCTGAGACTATCAGCTCCACAACAGGCAGAACACCCACACTTTACAGTGATGTATCTATGGGAATTAGAAAATCTGATATCATAATCACAGCAACGAGCTCATCAGGAAGCATAATAACAGCCCACGACATCAAGACAGGTGCTCTGATATGTGATGTATCCCTCCCTCACGATGTATCCCGTGAAGTAGCTCACCTGCGCCCTGATGTTCTTGTTATAGAGGGAGGGCTCATTGAGGTGCCCAGAAATGTGAGTCTCAACTATGATTTCGGATATCCCCCTGATGTCGCGCTTGCCTGCATGTCAGAGACCATGGCACTGACTCTCGAGGGCAGATTTGAGGTTTACAGCATAGGCAGGGGTATAAAACTGGAAAATGTGAAGGAAATTGCAGAGATAGCGAAGAAACAGGGTTTCAGGCTCGCCGGCTTCAGAAGCTTTGATAAAATTGTCACTGATGATATGATTGAGAGAGTCCGGAATCTCTCAGCCTCCAGAAAAAAAGAAGAGGACCAGAGGAAGTCAGCAGGGTAAATCAGCCGGTGCAGAAATGAGAGGAGAAACGCTTTGAAGCACATTGTGAGTGTCAGTCTGGGCTCGTCGAAGCGCGATCATAAAGTGGAAATTGATGTCCTGGGTGAGCATTTTTCCATTGAGCGGATAGGTACCGATGGCGATCTGAGAAAAGCCGGGGCTCTTCTCAGAGAGCTTGATGAATCAGGAGCTGTTGATGCCTTCGGACTGGGAGGCATCGATATATATCTCTATTCAAAGCGCGGCCGCTTTGCACTTCGTGATGGCCTCAAGCTGATGGCGGCAGTTACGAAGACTCCCGTAGTTGATGGAAGTGGTCTGAAGAACACACTGGAACGTGAAGTAATAAAGGCGCTGCAGTCTGATGAGAGGTTCAGCTTCAGAGATAGAAATGTGCTGATGGTATGTGCCATGGACAGATTTGGAATGGCTGAAGCCTTTGTTGAAGCAGGCTGCAAAATGGTCTTTGGCGATCTTATGTTTACCCTTGGCAAAGATCAGGTGATTCACACCATAGAGGAGCTTGCCGACTATGCTGAGAAGCTGCTTCCGGAGATTTCCAAGCTTCCCATCGGCTTCCTCTATCCCATTGGAAAGAAGCAGGACATGCAGCCTGATGTCAAGTACACTGAGTTTTATCAGAATGCAGACTATATAGCCGGAGATTATCATTTCATAAGGAAGCACATGCCTCCCAGACTTGATGGGAAGACTGTGCTGACCAATACAGTGACAAAAGAGGATATAGAGGAGCTGAGGATAAGAGGAGTTCGCTATCTTGTAACCACAACGCCTGAATTTGAAGGGCGTTCCTTTGGCACAAACGTGCTGGAGGCAATGCTCCTTGCGATGATTGGCAAGAAATGGGAAGAAGTGGTGGCTGATGACTATCTGGAGATGATCCGGAAGATGCAGCTCAAACCAAGGATAGAGCGCCTTAATTAGGTGCTTTTTTATACCAGGATCTGAATATGATGCCTGATGAAAGACAGGGCATTTTCTGTTCCGATACTAACTAAACGGCACAAGGAGGATATTGATGGCTAACAAAGAGAAAGAGATAATACTTACCAGAGAGGCGTTTGCCAAATATCAGCAGAAGCTTGACTATTACAAAACCCATCATCGCAAGGAAGTTGCCGAGCGTATCAAGCAGGCCAAGGAATTCGGAGAGATAGGCGAAAACTCCGAATATGAAGATGCTAAGAGCGAGCAGGCATTCATTGAAGGCGAGATCATGAACCTTGAGAATATCCTGCGGTATGCAAAGGTGCTGGATGAAAAAGAGATCCCCAAGGATATCGTAAGCCTCGGTTCAACGGTAATGGTTAAGAATATGAAATCCGGATCACAGACAGAATATACAATTGTAGGCACGATGGAATCGGATCCGTCAAGGGGATTCATCTCCAATGAATCGCCGGTCGGCAGTGCCCTACTGGGGGCAAGGAACAATGATGTGCTGGAAGTAAAGGTGCCGCGCGAGATTATGCAGCTTCAGGTGGTAAAAATATATCAGAAACAGCATACTGATGTGACCGAATAGCGGATGCCAGTCCGGGTCATTGCCTTACAGGAAGTCGTTTTCGAAGCTGTATAAAGAAGAGGGAGACACAGCTCCTGAAATATCGAAAATGGTGGATTTCCCACAGCCTGTAATTCTATAAAATATCACACAGTGGGGATGGCTCTTTTTTTATAATCGAGAATATGACAGGTGGCATCGTGTGCATGTGCGGCATTTCTGCATAAGGTGAGCGCCAGTAACAGGAGGAAGCAATGGAAAGGATCCAATGTGAAGATGCGCTGCCTGAGTCGCTGAAGGGTGAACAGGAGCTTGAGCGAATTGAGCATATTCGTTCAATCAGGGATGGAGGCTTTGATCCATATGGTCAGAGATTTCATCGGACCCACACTGCGTCAGAACTTCAGGTTCTCTATGGTAATATTGAAATTGGCGAAGAGAAGGACGAGGTTTCCACAGCAGGAAGACTGATGGCCGTCAGATCTCATGGAAAAACGATATTTGCAAATCTGCAGGATGTCAAAGGTCAGATTCAGCTCTATTTCAGAAAGGATCGATTTGATGAGATATCATTCGACTGCCTGAAAAAAGTGGATATCGGCGACATTATAGGAGTCAGAGGCAAGGTTTTCCGAACAAGGACAGGCGAGTTGACCATCTCTGTCGATCATTTCGAGCTGCTCTCGAAATCACTCCACCCTCTTCCTGAAAAGTGGCATGGATTGAAGGACGTTGAAGTGCGATACAGGCAGAGATATCTGGATCTGATCACGAATGAGGAGGCGCGTGCCACCATCATCAAGCGCAGCACAATAATCTCATCCATCCGGCGCTATCTGGACTCGCTGGGCTTCATCGAAGTGGAGACACCGTGCATGACCGCTCTTGCAGGAGGAGCAACAGCACGACCATTCATCACTCATCATAACGCTCTTGATACCGATCTCTTTCTCCGCATCGCCACTGAGCTGTATTTAAAGCGGTGCATTGTCGGGGGACTTGAAAAAGTCTATGAGATAGGCCGTATTTTCAGAAACGAAGGTATATCAACAAAGCACAACCCTGAATTTACCATGCTTGAGCTGTATGAAGCTTACTCCGATTACGAGGGTATGATGGAGATCGCAGAGCAGATTATCGTCCACGCCTGCAAAGGCCTGGGTACAGGGTTGGAGATCCCCTATCAGGGAGAAAGGATAAATCTGGCGCCGCCATATCCGAGGCTCACCATGGATGAGGCACTGCAGAAATACGGAGGCCCTTCTCTCAGCGACCTGCGGAATTTCGACAAGGCACGCGTCATTTCAAAAGATCTGGAGATCCCCTTCGAAAGGATGGAAGATCTCGGCCATCTGATCGATAAGGTCTTTGAGGCAAAAGTGGAGCCTCATCTTGTACAGCCTGTATTCATTACAGATTACCCAATTGAGCTCTCGCCGCTTGCCAGGAGAAAGAAGGAAGACCCTCTGCTGACCTATCGATTTGAGCTGTTTATCTCTCATTATGAGATAGCAAATGCTTTTTCTGAGCTGAATGACCCTCTCGACCAGCGGGAGCGTTTTCTTTATCAGCTAAGATTGAAGGAGATGGGGGATCAGGAAGCCCACCCGCTCGATGAGGACTTTCTGTGTGCCCTCGAATACGGCATGCCGCCGACAGGAGGAATCGGCATCGGCATAGACAGGCTTATAATGCTCCTCACCGATTCTTCGTCCATACGTGATGTGATTCTGTTCCCTACTCTGAAGCCAAGGACATAGCGCTCAGTCAATAATATGAAAGAGAGTATCTGACATAATGCAGAGAGCTGTAATCTGCAGAGAGTGGACGCATAAATGTAAGGCACTGTTCATAAATGTGACAGTGATGGCGGTGTTGTTCATTTCTTCAGCAAGCATGGTCGGATCGGATGAGCAGTATGAAGAGCAGCAGCCGGCAGAGCAGATATCCCATAAAATTTACAGGCTTTCGTATCAGAAAGCTGCCGATGTGGAGAAGCTCATCCGGATCTTTCTATCAAGAGAGGGTCAGGCTGTCTCAGATGAGCGCTCGAACACACTGATAGTAAAGGATTATCCGGGCATATTGAAGGCTATATCTGATTTTATAAGAGAACACGATGTGCCTCAGCCTCAGGTGCGCATATATGTAAAGTTTCAGAGCCGGGATTCCTCTTCTTTTCAGAACTGGGGCGTTTCAGGCTTTCAGGCCCGGAATGGCTGGATAGTAGCAGTATGGGCTGCAGGATCTGCCCGGTCATCTTCCGCCAGCGCCTCGATGAATCTGATAACCATCAGCGGCACCTGGGGAGAGATCTCCTGTGGAGAGAATATTCCGTACCCCGAATGGTTTTTTACATGGGCGCAGAATTACGGTTATATAAGCGGCATACCGTCATACCGGCAGGTTTCGACCAGTATCGCAGTGATGCCGGTCGTAAAGGGGGATTCCATCGAAGTCACCGTGGCTCCGCAGATCAGTTATTTTACGGATAGAGAGAGAGGGGTCATACGCTTTGACAAGGCAGCCTGTACGGTAAGGGTGCAGAACGGCCAGTCGATTGTGCTGGCTGCCGGCGATGGAGAACAGAGTACAATCATAAGGAGACTTCTGGGGAGCACCTCTTTTTCACAGTCACAGAGTGTTATCATGATGCTTACTCCCGTAATAGACAGGCGATAGCCGTAATGACATCGCGAAAGTACCGGTCACCGCAGGAAAGATGAGGAATCATCGGGATTCTATCCGGTGGCGGGATGAGACTCCACGAATATGAGAGGAATTTGTATATACTGGTGGAATAGTGGGAAATGCGGAAACTTGATATAATGAGGGATTGCGGATGTTTTTCTGAGTTCTTTGACGGAGTTCTGGAATGATGACGTAAAACGTTTACAAATAAAGCACACCATGCACTACAATCTATAGAAATGCAATGTGTAAGCGGAGGATTAGCAATGAAATGTCCGGAATGTTTTGAAGAGATTTTGGAAGGCGATCAGAATTGCCCTTACTGTGGAGCTGAACTGGAGCAGGATGTGGAAAGTGACGCAGAAGATGAAAAAGGTCTGTTTTCAATTCTGACAGTCTCTGATGAGACAGAGGCCTTTTCGATAAAGGATATTCTTGAAAATGAAGGCATACCGGTGCAGATTCGCTCTCATTCCAACTCTGTGATGAGCGATTATGACTACAGCACTGATGCCTGGGGTGAATTATTTGTCAACAGAGGCGATGTGGAGAACTCTCTTGCCTTGATAAACCGCTACATGGAAACACAGAGAGAGCTTCTCATCAAGGATGGAGTCGCCGATGATGAAGAAGCAGTCCTCTAGTCATTTCACCCTGAAGATCTCCGGCGGGCATGTCTGTGATGGAACCGGTGAGCCCTGTGTTGAACGGGATATAGGCATAATCGACGACAGGATTGCCGCCATCGGAGATCTTGCAGGTTACAGTGCGGACATGGAGCTCGATGGACGTAACCTTGTGGCGGCACCAGGCTTTATCGATATTCACAGCCACACCGATGAGACAATTCTGATAAACCCCAGGTCAGAAAGCAAGGTTCGCCAGGGTGTTACCACTGAAGTTGCTGGAAACTGCGGGTGCTCGCCGGCACCTCTTTTTGGAGAGTTTCTCGAAGACTACAGGTCTGAATCAGAGCATCGGTATAATCTGGATATCTCGTGGCAGACAGTCAGCGAATACTTTTCCACCGTAGAGCATCACGGAACAGGCGTCAACTATGCAATGCTTGTTGGGAACGGCAACCTTCGCGGGAAAGTCTCAGGTTTCAGAAACCGTACTCTTTCCAGGCAGGAGCGTGAAGAGATGAAATGCTGTCTTGCCGAATCCCTGGAATCCGGTGCCTGGGGGCTCTCATCCGGTCTTATCTATGCACCCTCCTCTTTTGCTGATGTTACAGAACTGGCAGAGCTTGCCGGAATTGTGAAAGAGTGTGGCGGTCTGTACGCAACTCACATCAGAGGAGAGGGCGAAGCCCTTCTGGAGGCAATTGACGAGGCAGTTGCAGTAGCTGAAAGATCCGGAGCAGCTCTGGAAGTCTCTCATATGAAAGCCGCCAGGAAGAAGAACTGGGAAAAGCTGGACGCCGCTTTGAAAACTCTTGAAAAGGCCGCTCATCACCTGAAGGCAGGATGTGATGTTTATCCCTACGCCGCTTCATCTACCGGACTTGATTCTGTGTTGCCTGTATGGCTCAAGGATGATGGCAGGGAGGTGTTCCTGAGACATCTTGGCGATCAGGAGATTCGAAATAAGATTGCTTTGGAGCTTGAACAGGACAAGTCGTTGGATTGGTCTCAGGTCATGGTATCGTCGCTTCAGGGAAAGGATGAGTCAGTTTTTACAGGTCGGCGCATCAGTGAAGCCGCGCAGATTACAGGTAAGGCACCGCTTGATCTGGTGCTCGATCTGCTTATAGACAATGAAGGAAATGTGTCTGCCATTTTTTTTACCCAGTCTGAAGACAATGTCAGAAAGGTGCTGGCTCATCCGCTGGCAGTTGTCGGAAGCGATGCCACTGCAAGAATTCCAGAAGGCCCGCTTGCCGCAGATCTTCCACATCCCCGTGCGTATGGCACTTTCCCCCGTGTGCTCGGATACTATGTAAGGGAGCAGAAGCTTATTACCCTTGAGGAGGCGGTCAGGAAGATGACGCTCACACCTGCAATGCGACTGGGGCTGCCTTTCAGAGGCGCTCTCAGAGAAGGGTATTTTGCAGATATAGTTCTCTTTGATCCATATACTGTGAAAGACTGCTCCACCTATATCGATCCACACCGTTATCCTGAAGGGATCCCGACAGTTGTGGTAAATGGAAGGATTGCCGTGCAGGATGGCGAGCACACCGGCGTGCTCGCTGGAAAAATACTGAGAAATGGAATGGAGAGGAAGTGAGTGGCCTTGGATAAAAATGAGCTGGAAAAAAGGATTGCTGCATCAATTGCCGGAACAGACGGGACAGTGGGAGTGGCACTGGCTTCTCTCAAAGAAGATGAATCGATTCTGATAAATTCACGTGAAGTTTTTCACGCTGCCAGCATCATCAAGATCGTAATCCTGGCAGAACTCCTGAGGCAGGTAGAGAGTGGGGAGAAATCACTTTATTCTGAAGTCGTATTGACAGATGAGCACAAGATTGGGGGGGCGGGAGTTCTGCAGGAGCTCCACAGCGGTCTTGCATTGACAGTGGAAGACTGTGCAATTCTGATGATCATTGTAAGCGATAACACGGCCAGCAACATTCTCATTGATACCACAGGCATGGATCGGATCAACGCTCTTATCCGGGAAGCTGGAATGGAGTGCAGTGCACTAAGGAAGAAGTTTATGATAGAGCTATCTGACCCATCCATTTTCAATGTTACTTCTCCCGGCGATACCATGCTGTTGCTGAAAAAGCTCTATAACAGGGAGATTCTAGGCCCTGAAATGACAGATAAGGCTCTCGATATCCTTTCCAGGCAGCAGTACAGGGAAAAGATTCCGCTCTATCTTCCGGAAGAATTGAAAATTGCCAACAAGACAGGTGAGGTGACAGGAGTTCGCCACGATGCCGCAATTGTGTATCTGAAAGAAGAGCCATACGTTCTCGTTGTCTTTACAAAAGACCAGTCCGACCCTCTCCGGGCAGACAGGATCATCGGTGAGATATCGAGAGATGTATTTACCTATTTCTCGGGAAAAGCAAAGAAGGAATGAGCAGGTACTTATCGAAGTCTTAATACAGGCTGAAAGAAACAGATATTACGTGAGCCTCTTTTCTACCAATATACTCTATGGAGGCAGCATATGGCCAAGGCAGATCTGAGAACACGACTTAATATTAGAGAATCTGCAGAAGGCTTTATCAAGCTGGTAGACAAGAAATTTAAGATACCCCTCGACCTGTCTGAAGAATCACTTGTCATTGCTGACGATTTAATCACTATTTTTTTCAAAGTAAGAAAAAATCACTGGTACAGGGCTGCAGGCTTCATAGGAAGCTACCTCGGTGAGCTCATCATTCAGAATATCGGCGGAAGGTGGCAGAAAGATCTCACTCTTGAAAAGGTGGGTCAGATGAAAGGCTTTGCTCATCCCATGATCAGAGCCAGGCGGCGACTCGCCAACGGTATGACCGATTCGCTTGTATATTACTACAGATCCCTCAAGCTCAGCACCTGCCAGAACACCGAGTTTGCATCACAGATCGAGATGCTGAGAAAAAATTATGCCATCCTGCGTGAAGGAGGATGGGATAAGGAAATCCTGCGAAGATTGCTGGATGAGACTGAAAAGCGCTATGTCCGTGAGGAATCAGCAGAGCTTCTGGGAAGAATAGCCGACAGAGATGTAATTGAACCACTCATAAAAGGTCTGAAGGACAGTAAAAGTGCTTACTACTGCGCTATCGCTCTGCAAGGTATCCCCGATCAGAGAGCTGTTCCGGTGCTGTTGGAGCTTCTCAGGAAGTCGCGCTCTCCTGCAGTCAAGATGCAGGCTGTCATGGCTCTGGGAGAGCTTCATCATGAAGGGGCCATAGATGAACTGGTAAAGCTTCTCAACGACGAGAATGAGCTGCTCTGCCACTATGCATCAATCAGCATAGGAAAGATAGGCGGAGAAAAAGCTCTGGAGATGCTTCTGGAAATTCTGGCTTCGCAGAGACCGGGAAAAAGGGTTTATGCTGTAGCCGCTCTCGAGGAAATTGCAGACAAGCGCTCTGTTCCGGCACTTATTGAAGCGCTTTTTTCCAGAGATGAAGAGATAAAGGAAGCCGCAGTAAGGGCACTTCAGAACATCCCTGACGAGCGTGCCTTCAAGCCTCTTCTGTTTCTGCTGAAAGACCACTCATACCGGATCAGAACGCTTGTGGGCTATGCCCTTGCCAACTTTGAAGATTCCAGAGCGCTGCCTTACATCAAGGTGCTTCTTAGAGATGAGGTTCAATCGGTGAGGCATCATGCGGCAAAGCTTATATACTGGCTGGAAAACGGCAAGAAGCCTGCGCGGTGCATATGATCCTGCCCCGCTTCAGCGATTTACTTCAGGCCGCTCTTCATTTCTCTCCTTCAGGAATTCTTCTGTTTCCTCCAGGGTTTTTGTGCTGTATTCCTTCAATACATCATCAGGGATGAGCTTATTATGAGGACGCAGCTGCCATTTGCCTTTTCCGTCTATGATAAACTGGGTGTTGAATATCTGCAGGTTCCTGAAGAAAATTTCTCCCTGTGTGACTGTGAATCCTTTGAAAGCCTGGTTATATCTCCCAGTAATGGAAGGGCGTGAGAGTCTGTTCCAATCCCTCCTGTCCGCCTGAAAGGAGTCATTCTGAGATGCGTCGAAATAAACATACTCATTAATACAGAGAAGTCTCCTCCTTTCCGGGAGGAATGTGGATGTGGAGAAATGGACAGAACGGATGAAGAAGTTATACGTCATGTGGTGCAGGAAGTTCTGCAGCGTCTCCTTCCTGCAATGCCACGAATTGACGAATCAGGCATACCTGTGCTGATCAATGTGTCAAACCGGCATTTGCATATAACAGAAGAGGATCTGGAGACACTTTTCGGCAGGGGAGCGGAGCTCGAAAAGTTAAGAGATCTTATGCAGCCTGGTGAGTTTGCGTCAAAATCTCTGGTGACTCTTGCAGGCCCGAACGGTGTGATACGGGACGTCAGAATACTCGGGCCTGTTCGCTCTTATACACAGGTGGAGATATCAATCACAGACAGCTTTCAGCTTGGTATCAAATCTCCTCTCATCAGAGACTCAGGTGCCCACGACGGGACGCCTGGCATCATCGTTGCAGGGCCGTGCGGTGCCGTCACACTGAGAAAAGGTGTCATTCTGGCCCAGCGTCACATACATATGCACACAGGCGATGCTGAACGATTTGGCTTCAAAGATGGAGACTGGGCCCGTGTGAGGATTGAAGGCCCCAGGGCACTCGTTCTGGAAAAGGTGCTCGTCAGGGTGAAATCCACCTATGCCTTCGAAATGCACGTCGATATCGACGAGGCCAATGCATCTGCCCTGAAATCAGGAGATTATGGAAGAATACTGAAATAAAATGTTGTGTTTAATGATAGGCTTTGTGTAATAAAAATATCGGAGGTGGCAATTGTGATCTCAACGTATGAAGCTCTGGGAATGATAGAAACAAAGGGTCTGGTAGCCATGATTGAAGCGGCAGATGCCATGGTCAAGGCTGCAAATGTGAAGCTCATTGGATGGGAAAAGATCGGCGCAGGATATGTCACCGCTCTCGTAAGAGGCGACGTGGCTGCCTGCAGAGCCGCAACAGATGCAGGTGCTGCAGCTGCTCGCAAAGTCGGAGAACTTGTGGCTGTTCATGTTATTCCGAGACCACACAAAGAGCTCGATGATGTTCTGCCGATAGCTCCACCCAGGGACAAATCGGGCACTTCTGAAAAGAAGTAGGTCTGCCTGGCGTCTGGATGAGTAATGAATGCAACGGCAGCAATGTCTGTCAGTATGCCATACCTCCGGAGAGCGGTTTGGCTTTCCGGAGGTATGGGAGTTCTGATGGTGTTTTCTCATCCGACAGAAAAATCGAGTGAACAGGTATGTATCGCAGTGTTCCGTCTTATCTTTTAAGCATAGAAGGAATTGCCGATGGATGAGCGCGCCATTATTGAGCAGATAACAGGACTGGTGATGGCCAGGCTTGCCTCTGCAGAAGGCACAGAAAGGGCAGATACCTCCGTCCCATGTGGGCTTCAGGTGTCTCCGCCTGTGCCGGCTGCTTCTTATAAAGGCCTGGTTCTTCTCACTGAAAAAAAATCTCAGCTAGACGATTACTGGGAGCAGATGAGAGCCTGTGCTCACCTGCCTGTTGAATGGCAGGTCTTTTTAAGTGTTGAATTTTCAGCAGATGAAGTGAAGAAAGAGCTCCAGCCGCTCCGGGCACAGATTTACGAGGCACTTCCTCCATCTTGGAAAGCCGTGATCCCCCGGACCGATTTTGTGCTGGTGCCGGTGCTGCCTGTCACGCTGGCTTCCAAGATTGCCCATCTCATAGCGGACGATGCTGCATCACAGGTGATCATTCAATCGCTCATCGAGAGGAAAAGGATCCTTGCCGGTTGCGAAGAGATAAGCTTCCTGGTTAGATATTCGTCTCAGCTTCCGAGGGCGCTTGTCAGTGTGATGAATACCGTCTTTGAGTCCATAAGGGCTATGGGGATTGAGGAGATAGCGCTCAGCTCGCTCTGTATGGAGATACAGCGCGTAATCGGCTGTGTGGCCTCCCCTCTCAGAGGAAGTACTGTTATCACAAGAAATGACATCGAGGCTGCCCTGGCAGAAGGAAAAAAGGTGCTGGAGTTTCTGAGAGGAACCATTGTCACTCCTCTGGCGAGGGAGTATGCCGAGAATATGAACGTCCAGATAGTTATCCGATAGACTGGATATCGCGCCAATTAAGGTGTGAGGTGAAGGAGGGAAGATCTTGGAGCTGAACAGGGAGGAAGTAGGCAGAATAGTTGAAGAAGTGGTAAAGAAGTTCATGCAGAAAGATATTGTGGATAAAGCAACATCCCGCAGGGGCATCTTTGAGAATATGGATGAAGCCATTGAGAGAGCGGCAGAGGCACAGAAGAATCTCGTAAAGCTCTCTATTGTTGAGAGGAAGAAGATAATCGAGTCGATGCGCAGAAAGGTTATGGATAATATAAAGGGCCTCTCTGAGCTGGCTGTTGCTGAAACAGGCATGGGGCGGGTGGAGGATAAGATCGCCAAGCACCGTCTTACGGTTGAAAAGACGCCAGGTGTAGAAGATCTTTATTCTACCGCTTACACGGGAGATAAGGGTCTTACTCTCGTGGAGATGGCTCCATATGGTGTCATAGGCTCCATAACTCCATCAACAAATCCATCCACATCAGTGATAAATAACTCAATCAGTATGATTGCGGCAGGAAACAGCGTGGTCTTCAATCCTCATCCGTCGGCGCAGAGAGTGTCTCAGAAGGCCATTGAAATATTGAATGAAGCCATAGAAGAAGTTGGAGGACCTGCAGACCTTGTAACCACTGTTAACAAGCCTACTCTTGCATCAAGCCAGCGCCTTCTCAAGCATCCCATGATAAGGATCCTGGCCGTCACAGGCGGACCTGAGATTGTCAGAATTGCCATGATGAGCGGAAAGAAAACAATTGCCGCCGGCCCTGGCAACCCTCCCGTACTGGTAGATGAAACTGCCGATATCAAAAAGGCTGCAGCAGACATTGTGATGGGCGCCTCGTTCGATTGTAACATCATGTGCATCGCTGAGAAGGAGGTATTTGCAGTAGAATCCATTTTCAGAGAGCTCAGAGATGAGATGATATTCCGGGGGTGTGTGGAGCTGACATCAATACAGCTGGCAGAGCTGATGAAGATGATCATGAAGGATGGCGGTACAGGGGCAACGGAGCCTGTAATCAACAGAGACTTCGTAGGGAAGACGCCTCAGGTCATCGCCAAGGCTATCGGCCTCGATGTGTCTGCCGATACACCACTTCTGATAGCTGAAGTCCCGCCTGATCACTCTCTGGTTCATACTGAGCAGCTCATGCCGGTCATTCCACTGGTTCGCGTAAAGAATGCAAGGGAAGGAATAGATATGGCCGTTCTGGCTGAGAGAGGCTACCTTCATACCTCAGCAATGCATTCACGGGATGTGGGGAACCTGACTATGATGGCGCAGCTTATCAACACGACGATTTTTGTCAAGAATGCACCGACACTTGCAGGCCTGGGCTTCGGAGGGGAAGGGCACACAACCCTGACAATAGCAACGCCAACCGGCGAAGGGGTGACATCGGCGCGTTCCTTTACCAGGCTGCGGCGCTGCACCCTTGTTGACTCTTTCAGGATTATGTGAAAAATGCGCTTCTGCGTTGTGATCAGTCTATGAAAAGGAGAGGTGCTCAATGGGAGCGCTTGCCGATAAAGTAAGAGAAGCAGGAGTTGTCGGTGCCGGCGGCGCCGGATTCCCAACACATGTGAAATATCAGGCCTCTGTGGAATATGTAATCGCAAATGGTGCTGAATGTGAGCCGCTGCTGTACTGCGATCAGACAGTTATGAGCAGATACAGTGACAGGATTGTGGAAGGCATGTCACTTGCAATGAAAGAGTTAGGAGCAGCTGCCGGCATCATCGCCCTGAAGAAGAAATACAGGGAGGCGATCGAGGCTCTGGAGAAAGCCATCAGGGGAAAGCCTGCAATAAGACTTCATCTGATGGATAGTTTCTATCCTGCAGGTGATGAGCAGGTGCTGGTCTACGAGGTTCTCGGCAGAGTGGTTCCTGAAGGCGGGATACCGCTGCAGGTTGGAGTCGTGGTAAACAATGTCGCAACGCTGATAAATGTGGCAAACGCCGCGCAGGGAATTCCTGTCACCAGGCGCTGGCTGACAGTGCACGGCGAGGTCAGGAAGCCTCTAACTGTCGAAGTGGCCGTGGGAACAAGCATTCGGGAAGTGATAGAGCAGGCCGGCGGTGTTACGGCAACTGACAGTGTGATAATCGTCGGAGGACCCATGATGGGCGCTGTACAGGATAATCCTGATGCACCCATCACCAAGACAACAAGCGGTATACTTGTGCTTCCTACAGAGCACTCTCATGTCCTGCGGAAGCGCCAGTCTCCCGACAGTATTCTTATGCGCTCTAAAGCGGCTTGTGATCAGTGTATGCACTGCACGGAGCTGTGTCCCCGTTTCCTGCTGGGACATGACATGAAGCCCCACATGATCATGAGGGCTTTGCCTTATGGGATTTCGGACAGCTCGATCATCACATCGTCTTATCTTTGCTGTGAATGTGGTCTCTGTTCCTATTATGCCTGTCCGCTCTTCCTTTCTCCTGGAACGATAAACTCTATACTGAAGTCAGAGCTCTCTGCAAAGAGGGTGAAAAATCCTCATAAACGCGCTGACTGCACTCCCTTTCAGTTTCGTGAGGAGAGAAGAATTCCCACGAGTCGTCTGGTTGAAAGACTGGGCCTTGCACGATATGATTTCCATACACGAACAGCAGATGAAGCTTACATCCCTGAAAAGGTCGTCATACCTCTGAAGCAGCATGTGGGTGCACCTGCACAGCCGGTGGTGGAGCCTGGGATGAAGGTGAAAGAAGGGCAGCTGCTGGGTGAGATCCCATCAGGAGCGCTCTCTGCAAGAGTTCATGCCTCGATCCCGGGATATGTCACGTCTGTTGGAGAATCTGTGGTGATAGAGGCAGGCCGATAGATTATGCAGGCATTGATAATGTTTGAGGAAAGCGCAAAAAAATGTAAGAGGTGGTTACGGTGCAATATCCTGCAATAGGACTTGTGGAGCTCAACAGCATCGCCCGCGGCATTGAGGTGTGTGATGCCATGATGAAGGTCGCAGAGGTAAAGTTGATCGAGGCTCACCCTATCTGTGCAGGCAAGTATATGGTGCTGATTACCGGAGATGTTGATGCGGTGAGGACATCGGTGCAGCGGGGACAGGAAGTGGGTGAGCAGAATATTGTTGATACCCTTCTCATCCCTAATGTGCATCCCCAGGTGGCGCCTGCCCTTAAAGCCAGTACTGTTGTGGAAGGACTGGAAGCTCTGGGTGTTATTGAGACTTTTACAGCGGCTTCGGCCATCCGTGCCGCCGATGTGGCGGTCAAGGAAGCTGATGTGCAGCTGCTGGAGATTCGTCTCGCAAATGGAATGGGAGGCAAATCCTTTTTGACAGTGACTGGAATAGTGGGAGCAGTCCAGTCTGCGGTACGTGCCGGAATAGATCTCATCAGGGATGAAGGACTTCTTGTCCACAGCGTTGTCATTCCTTCACCCCATGAGTCGATGAGCCGCGTTGTGATATAGACTGAGCAATTAAACCCTGTTATTGCAAAGTGGCAGGTAAATCAGGAAAAACAGTGAGGTGCCATGGAGCACAGAGATTTTAAAGAACAGGCTCTAGGTATGATTGAAACGAGAGGTCTGACAGCAGCTGTTGAGGCTGCAGACGCAATGGTGAAAGCTGCCAGCGTAACACTCGTTCGAGAGCAGCGGATAGGAAATGCCTATGTGACAGTCATGGTCAGGGGCAGCGTCGGAGCCGTGAAAGCTGCAGTCGATGCGGGCGTTGAGAGAGCCAGAGTTGTCGGCGATCTGATAGCCGCCTGGGTCATCCCCAGATTTCACGAAGATGGTGAAACAATACTGGAAAGCACCTGGAGAGACTGTCCGGAGATAACGGCAGAAGACTGAATACGGGAGAATGCACAGGCACTGCCATACAGATTTACAGGTAAAGGAGCGAATGATCTTGAAAGTCTATATCGGTTCAGATCACGGCGGTTATGACATGAAGGAGCATCTGAAGGGTACAGTGGAAGGTCTTGGATATCAGGTTACTGATCTAGGCGCGTATTCAAAAGATCCTGTAGACTATCCTGATATTGCCTTCCTTATTGCAGAAAGAGTGTCACACGAACCAGAAGCGCTGGGGATCATGGTTGACGGGGCAGGTGTAGGAAGCGCCATGACAGCCAATAAGGTTCCGGGTGTACGGGCCGCTGCCTGTTACGACACCTTCACCGCCAGAAACAGCAGGGAGCATAACGACGCCAACATGCTTACGCTGGGAGGCCGAGTCATCGGACTCGGCACTGCAGAGGAGATTGTCAAAGTATGGCTTTCCATATCCTTTCTGGGAGGCAGGCACAGCCGTCGTGTTGACAAGATAATGGCAGTGGAGAAAAAGTATCTGCATCAGCCTTGATGAGAGGCGTGAAGTCAAACTAGGACTATGACGAGGTGATGGAATGGATATGAAGATGCTTGTTGAAAAGATAACGCGGGATGTCCTGGAATCGATGAATGACAAAGAGCGGCAGAAGGCGATATCTTCACCGGTGCCACAACCTGAGGCAGAAGTGAAGAGGAATGTCTCTATTGTTGTTGATATGCTTCCTGAGAAGAGGATGATGGAGCATCTGGCTCAGATCTGCACAAGTGAAGCCACTGTGCTGCGCTGCGGAGATGCTGGGGGGGCAGAAAATGCCATCAGATCGCATATCGCTGTCAAAGATGTACTGCACTGCGACGGCAGGAGCGAAATCCGTTCCAGGATGAATCAGGGAGAGACGCTCATCTACATGGCCTGCCGGCCTTATCATCTGTCATCGCTGGCAGGGCTCATGGACAGCCATCCTGCAGTCAGGATAGTGCTCGATGCACTTTCATGCGGAGTAAATGTGATTGTGCTGGATGGTGTGGAAAGGTCAGGAAAGCCCTGGGAGGCCAAGCTCGAAGTCTTTCTGAAGGAAATATCCGCAATGGCAGTTTCCGTAGAGCGGGTAAGAACCGGAACCAGGTTGGTGCAGTCCCAGGTGCAGTCCCAGGTGCAGTCCCAGGTGCAGTCCCAGGTGCAGTCCCAGGTACAGCCCCAGGTACAGCCCAGGATGCAAGGTTCTTCAACGTCCCTGCTTTGTCCCGGAGACAATGAGGAGTGTCTGGGATGCGGCATGTGTGCCACTCTGGCACCTCAGAAGGTAAACATGGTTGTAGAGGCAGGAGCTGAGCGAATTTCCGGAGCTCCAGGTGTTGTCTCAATCAATAAAGAGGTGGCGGCGATGATAGATCATACCCTACTGAAACAGGATGCCACTCAGGATGACGTAATAAAACTTTGCAAAGAAGCCCGTGAGTGTGTTTTTGCCTCTGTATGTATCAATCCAGGCTTTGTAAAATTGGCTGCTGAGTGTCTCAAAGGTTCTCCGGTAAAAGTATGCACTGTCATCGGCTTCCCTCTTGGCGCCACCACGTCTGTAACAAAGGCCATTGAGACCCGTGATGCTATCGCCAATGGCGCCGATGAGATCGATATGGTCATCAATGTGGGAGCCCTGAAGGCTGGAAACTATGATCTTGTATTGCAGGATATAGAGGCAGTGGTTCAGGCCTCTTCCGGGAAGATAGTAAAGGTCATTATCGAAGCTGCCCTTCTGACAGATGAAGAGAAGGTAATGGCGTGCAAGCTCTCCCAGCGGGCAGGAGCCGATTTCGTAAAGACTTCGACAGGCTTTGGCCCGGGAGGTGCCACTGCACACGATGTGGAGCTCATGAGGAAAACAGTTGGAAAATACATGGGTGTGAAGGCATCAGGAGGAATCAGGGATTTCGAGACCGCCCAGAAGATGATAATGGCCGGAGCAACGAGAATTGGAGCCAGTGCCAGTGTCGCCATCGTAAAGGGAGGAAAGAGCGAGAGTACTTACTGATGGTCGTCTGCCGCACTCGAGAGGATATGGCAAGGGTGCCTGTTTTCAATACTGAAGGGATAGTATTAAGAAAGTATGACTGTGGTGAGAACGACGAGATAGTATCTCTCATGTCCTGCGACTGTGGAAAGATAAAGGTGCTTGTAAGAGGAGTGCGTGCCGTCAAAGGGTCGCGGGTCGGTAAGTTCGAGCTTTTTTCCCATGTGAGAGTCCTTCTCTCCCAGGGAAGGACCCTTTCGGTATGCTCCCAGGTTGAAGCTGTGGATGCCCATCCGAGACTGCGCAGCGATCTGCTGAAAAGTGCTTATGGCCTTTATGTATTAGAGCTCTTTGATGTGATGATTCCCTACCGGGAGTCTGATCCGAAGCTTTTCCGCCTTCTAAGGGTCATTCTTTCTTTTCTGGAAGCACATCTCTGCTACGAGAGAAGTATTATTTTTTTACTGTACCAGCTTCTTCGGCTGCTGGGTTACGGCCCTTCTCTCAGGCAGTGCGTATACTGTCAGAAAGAGGCCGAAGGCGTCCGATTCAGTCCATACTCAGGTGGAGTGCTCTGTATGGACTGTTCTCGTCACGGGAGGCCTTCCTACAGAATCTCTCACGAAGTGGCTTTGATTCTGAGAATGCTGCCAGGACTAACTTTGAAAGCACTGCCAGAATGTAAAATTGAGGAAATGAGCGCCAGGAAAGTGCGGGAACTTTTCGAGCGCTATATTGAATATCATTTTTCACATAGAATAAACTGCTCCAGATATCTGGGTGCAGTAAAATCCATTACTTTCTGAGGAGCATATTTATTATGGATTATAAGAGAATCATGGCGCTTGATCCCGGAACTGTCCGTACAGGTGTTGCAATCAGCGATCCGCTTAATATTATTGCAAATCCCTGGGGGTATCTGGAGAGCAGCGACCGACAGAGGTTTCTTGACAAGGTATCAGAGCTGGCCAGGGAAAACTCAGTATCCATGATTGTAGTTGGCCTTCCCATGCGCATGGATGGGACAAAGGGCACAAAAGCTGAAGAATCAGAGGCTCTTGCAGAGGAATTAAAAGAATTAGGCTTCGATGTAACACTTGTCGATGAGCGGCTCTCGTCAAAAGAGGCGGAAGGATTGCTCATCATGGCCGATGTTCGCAGGAACAAGAGAAAAAAAGCGGTTGACAAGGTTGCTGCGGCAGTGATACTCCAGAAGTATCTCGATACCAGGAAGAGGGAGAGCGGAATCAGTGACATCATCGATACTGAAGGCGCTTAGGATCGTTTTCGTGCTGTTCATACTTGCCGCCATAGTGTCTGTATATCTAATCAGCCAGATGATGTCATCGCCCGGCGGCAGGGAGGATCGCCTGTTTGAAGTAAAGGAAGGTGAGGCGGCACGCCAGATTGCACGTAACCTGGAAGATCAGGGTGTCATAAAAAGCAGCATTGCTTTCAGGTTACTTATCCGTCTGTCTCACGGCGAATCCAGGATCAAGGCCGGAAAGTACAGGATCCCTCCCGCTATGAATTCACTTCAGGTATTGGAGAAGCTTGTCAAGGGAAAGGTGGAGAGCTTCTCATTTACAATTCCTGAAGGCTCAGAATCGAGAGAGATAGCGCAGATACTCGAAAATCAGAATATATGCAAAGCAACGGATTTCATGGGAGTTGTCACAGACCCGGGAACAATGAAAGTTGGAAGTTACAAGCCTGAAAATCTCGAAGGCTATCTCTTTCCAGACACCTATCTGATGTCTGGGAGCAGTACACCTGAGGAAGCTGCTTCGCTGATGGTGAACAGATTCAATGATGCAGTGCTTCCTGTTTATCGAAGAAAGGTCCGTCCCTTCTCATTGCCGGGTACAGTAATACTGGCCTCGCTTGTCGAGATGGAGGCAAAACTTGACAGCGAGCGGCCTGTTATTGCCGGTGTGCTGTGCAACAGATTGAGAAAAAGAATGCCGCTGCAGTGTGATGCCACGATTCAGTATATATTGAGAGAGAGAAAAGCAGCACTTTCCTACAGTGATCTTAAGATAGAGTCTCCTTACAATACATACCTCAATCAGGGGCTTCCCCCTGGGCCTATATGCAATCCCGGTCTTTCTTCGTTGAAAGCGGCCATGGACCCAGGCGAAGTGAAGTATCTCTATTATGTGGTCAATGATGAGAAGGCTGATGGATCACACATATTCACTGCAACTTATGATGATCATCTCAGGGCAATAGAAAAGTATCAGAAACAGTAGAGGAAAATCACGATATTAACAAAGAATAATATAAACAGAGGCGGATAACCATGTCGGATACGAAGAAAACCATAATAGGTGTTGCCGGTGGCACCGGCTCAGGCAAAACCACAGTTGTCAATAAAATAATACAGAACCTTCCACGGGAAAAGGTGCTTGCAATTACACAGGATTCGTACTATAAGGATCAGAGTCACATCCCATGGGAGGAGAGAAAAAAGATTAACTATGATCATCCCCTTGCCTTTGACAATGATCTGCTGATAGATGTGCTGAACAGGCTCAAGAATGGAGAGCCTGCTGAAGAGCCTCTTTATTCGTATATAACCTATTCAAGGCAGAAAGAAGTTAAGCTTCTGGAGCCAAAGGATATCATAATTGTCGAGGGCATATTGATACTGGAAGACAAGAGAATCAGAGACCTTATGGATGTCAAGGTCTATGTGGATACAGATGCAGATGAGCGCTTCATAAGACGCCTCAAGAGGGATATCATCGAGAGAGGACGCTCTGTTGACGGCGTGATAGATCAATACCTTGAAGTGGTCCGCCCGATGCATCTTCAGTTCGTGGAATCCACCAAGAGATATGCCGATATCATTGTCCCTGATGGAGGTCAGAATGCTGTTGCCATAGATCTCATCGCGACAAAAATCCGTTCCATACTGATGGGATTATGAGGTGTTGCTATTTTTAAGATTCTCTGCCCGGACTACTTCATAGAGAAAGTCGAGTTCATCGACCTTGAGACTCTCAAGGAAAGCGGATACGACACGCTGATATTCGATCTGGACAACACTCTTGTAGGCTGGCGCTCCAAATATCTTAAGCCTGCCGTGCTGGATTGGCTGAAAAAGGCAAATCAGCTCGATTTCAAGATGTGTATCGTCTCTAACTGTGTATTCAAAAAGCGCGTCAGCTACTTCGGCACGATGCTCGGCATACCTGCAATCCCCAAAGCTGTCAAACCGAGAAAGAAGGCTTTTATTGAAGCCATAAAGATGCTGGAGAGTCAGTTCAGCAGAACCGTAGTTATTGGCGACCAGGTTTTTACCGATGTCCTGGGAGGGAACAGATTGGGCCTTCTGACCATACTGGTACTGCCTGTAGATAAGAGAGAATTCTTTGCGACTATTCTGCAACGAACTGCCGAAAAGCTTATCTTGTTCGGTATGAAGAGAAAAGGGCTTCTCCATCCACTTAAATCCAAAATACCTCCAAAAAACTCGACACGTAAGGAAGGATATTTATAACGCTTGTTGAAAGTGTTACAAAGTTGTTGCAGTTTCGCTGTACTATATGTTATAATCACTTTTGAAAGACTTGTGGAAAAACTTCTCTAAGCAGGTGAAACGATGATTTCGAGATCACTAAAAAAAGATGTCGGCGAGCTTCTCGTAGAAGATGGCCTGATTACCGAGCGCCAGTTTCAGAAAGCCATGGATCAGGCGAACAGGGTAAGCGAGTCCGTGCAGAAGATACTCGTAAGCATGGGCTTTGTAACAGAAAAAGACATCACGGAAGTCATTGGAAAGCAGATGGGTGTGGATTTTGTCGATCTCGATGAGACAGATCTTGATCCAGAGCTGTCGCGCTCCATTCCAGAGCATCTTGCCCAGCGTTATAAAGTAATTCCCATAGCCCAGAAAGAGAACAAACTCACTCTGGCTATGGTGGATCCGCTGAATGTCATAGCTATAGATGATATACGACTGATAACGGGTTTTGACATCGATCCGGTCATCTCAACTGAAGATGCCATCATGAAGGCAATCAACCGCCAGTTTGGCGTCACCGATCTGGCTGAAGTTGAAGAGACTGTTAAAGACATAAGCGCTGCTGATTTCGGACCTGTTGAAGTGGACGATGCAGTTGAAGAAGAGATAGCGCTTGATAAACTCAAAGAGCTTGTCGATGAAGCTCCTATTGTAAGAGTCGTGAACCTTATCATATCTCAGGCCATCAATGACAAGGCATCTGATATTCACATCGAGCCAGAGGCCAAGGCAGTGAGGGTGAGGTATCGTGTTGACGGCGTTCTTCACGACGTCATGCAGCCTCCAAAGCATATTCAGGCGCCTATGGTTTCGCGTATCAAGATTATGGCGAATATGGATATCGCTGAACGCAGAATACCGCAGGACGGCAAGATCCATCTTCGTCATGACAACAGAGAGTTCGACCTTCGTGTTTCAACCGTTCCCTGTGTTCACGGAGAGAAGGTCGTCATGAGAATCCTGGACAAAGGCTCTGTTATGCTTGGGCTCAACAAGCTTGGGTTTTACCCCGACATGCAGGCCAAATTTGAGACCTGTATTGAAAAGCCATACGGTATGATTCTTGTGACAGGCCCGACCGGTTCCGGCAAGTCCACCACTCTTTACTCAGTGCTTAACAAGCTCAACAGAGGTGAAGTAAACATTCTTACAGTGGAAGACCCGGTTGAATATCAGATTCAAGGTCTTAACCAGGTGCAGAATAATGAAAAGGCAGGTCTTACTTTCGCTTATGCACTGAGAGCATTCCTCCGACAAGACCCTGATATTATCATGGTAGGTGAGATTCGTGATGGTGAAACGGCTAAGATCGCTGTTGAAGCTGCTCTTACCGGACATCTTGTGCTTTCCACCCTTCATACCAACGATTCTGCTGGTGCTGTAACCCGTCTTATTGAAATGGGTATTGAGCCGTTCCTCTGTGCTTCATCAGTCATTGCCATTCTGGCACAGAGGCTTTCCCGACTCATCTGCCCAAACTGTAAGGAATCATATGCTCCTCCCGTTGAATCGGTAAGGCGCTTTGGTTTGACTGCCTATACAGATTCGGAGATCACCTTCTATCGAGGAAGAGGCTGCGATCACTGCAAGATGACAGGTTACAAGGGAAGAGTCGGTATTTTCGAGCTTCTGGCGATATCAGATCGCCTGAGATCTTTGATTCTTCAGCGCTCTTCGACAGCTGAGATCAAACAGTGCGCCATGGAGGAAGGCATGAAGAACATGCCCGATGACGGCCTCAGGAAAGTGCTGGATGGTCTCACAACAATTGAAGAATGCCTGAGAGTCGTCTTCATTGAAGGACAAGAATTCTAAGTTGCTAGGGAGATGATTTATGGCATTAGCAGAACCTTTAAGAGTTACAATGGACGAGCTTCTGAAAGTAACGGTGGAGAGGAATGCATCTGACCTTCACCTGGCGGTGGGACTGCCCCCCATGTTGAGGATAAGTGGACGGCTTGTTCCTACAGAGTATCCTCGATTGATGCCTGATGATACAAAACGTCTGATCTACAGTATTCTTAATGACAAGCAGAAGGAAAAGTTCGAGAAGACGTGGGAGCTTGACTGTTCGCACGGAGTAAGAGGCTTTGGTCGATTCAGGGTGAACGTATTCAAGCAGCGTGGAGTGGTGGGAGCCTCACTGAGGGCTATCCCCAGCACTGTTCCCTCGAGACATGAGCTTCATCTTCCGGCAATACTGGAAGACATAGTCCGAAAGCCCCACGGCCTTGTGCTGGTTACTGGCGCGACCGGCATGGGAAAATCAACAACTCTTGCCTGCATGATCGATATGATTAACAGCGAGCGAAGTAATCACATAATAACCATTGAGGACCCCATTGAGTATGTGCATCCTCATAAAAAATCGATGATCAACCAGAGAGAGCTGGGCCAGGATACGCAGAGCTGGCAGAACTCACTGAGAGCAGTTCTGAGAGAAGACCCTGATGTCATACTCGTCGGTGAGATGCGCGACCTTGATACAATTGGCGGTACGCTTACTGCTGCAGAGACGGGGCATCTTGTGTTCTCCACTCTGCACACATCTGATGCATCTCAGACAGTTGACCGTATAATCGATGTCTTCCCGCCCCATCATCAGCAGCAGATCCGCATTCAGCTTGCAAGCGTGCTGGAAGCGGTATTCTCTCAGCAGCTTATCAGTCATGCCAGCGGCGTGGGCCGTGTTCCTGCTGTGGAAGTTCTAATATGTACTTCAGCTATAAGAAATATTATTCGTGAAGGAAAATCACATCAGCTTTACAATGCGCTGCAGACAGGCTCAAAGTTTGGAATGCAGACCATGGAACAGTCTCTTCTCGATCTCTATCTGAGCAAGCAGATAACATATGAAGATGCCATTAATCACACAATGCATCCTGAAGACATGCGCAAGATGATAGAAGGCTCTTCCTCATCCGGCTCGGGAGGGAAAAGCGGGAAAAAGTAGTAATTGATCATGATTCTATGTGTAAGGTGCCCTCGTCAGGAAAAGTAAATAAAGGAGGTGGAAAATATGTGGTGGTGGTTGATACCATTTGCAGTGCTGATAGTAGCCGATTTAACGAAAATATAAAAGGGAGGTCATGGTCGGATGCCTGTTTTTGTTTATGAAGCACGAGATGCTACAGGTCAACTGAGGAGGGACACGATAGAAGCGCCTAACGTGAGAGCTGCAACGCAGAAGTTGCAGGAGTCTCGCTATACGGTTATTAACATAAAGGAAAAAGCGGTAGGTGGAAGTCAAACCGATGTAATGGCGTGGTATCAAAAGCTTCGCAAGGTCAATGAGCAGGCGCTTACCGTGTTCAGTCGTCAGTTTGCCACGATGATCAACGCAGGTCTGGCAATGGTGAGGTGTCTTGATATCCTCTCTGAACAGACGGAAGATAAAAAGCTGCAGCAGACACTTATTCAGGTAAGAAGAGATGTTGAAGGAGGCTCTACTCTCTCCAATGCACTCGGAAAACATCCGAACATCTTCAGCACACTGTACATCAGTATGGTGAAAGCAGGAGAGATGGGCGGTGTGCTTGACGAAGTGCTTGAAAGACTGGCCAACTTCATGGAAAAAGACTTCAGTCTGAAGAAGAAAGTGAAGTCAGCGCTGACCTACCCTGTAGTCATCCTTGTTATGGCACTCGGTATCGTCTTTTTCCTTGTTACTTACATTCTGCCCACTTTCGTCTCTCTTTTCGAAGGAATGAACCTCACGCTGCCTCTACCCACTAAAATATTAATGATAATAACGAAAAGTGCAAAAAATCCATGGATCATATTCCCGGCTCTGGGTCTGGGCATCCTTGGCAGCTTTGCGTTGAATCGGTATATTCAAACTCCCTTCGGAAGAAAACAGTATGACCTGCTCCGTCTGAATGTACCGGTTTTCGGGTTGCTTAACAAGAAAGTATCCATTTCCCGATTCTGTAGAACTCTTGGCACACTCCTCAGTTCAGGCGTGCCGATTATGCAGGCTCTAGAAATTGTAGGTAAGGCCTCAGGTAATGAGATTATCGCCCTTACAGTGAGCAAGATTCGTGAGAGTATCCGTGAAGGTGAAAGTATCGCCTCTCCTCTGGGAGCGAGCGGTATGTTCCCTCCCATGGTCACACAGATGGTAGCAGTCGGTGAGGAAACAGGAAACCTGGACGCTATGTTATCCAAGATTTCCGACTTCTACGATACTGAAGTGGAATATATGCTCGCATCGCTGACATCGATGCTTGAGCCTATCATGATCGTTGGTATGGGTGGAATAGTAGGATTCATCGTTATATCTGTATTCCTTCCTCTATACCAGCTCATTGGAACTCTGCATTAAAGGGGTCTCTGGGAAACAGGTCATAAAGGCCTGATTTCTGCAGGCATTATGCGGGAAAGTGGTGTAATTGCACCCGGTGGCATATGCCGAATGATAGCGTGGAACTGACAGTAATGTTTTATCAGGATTAACAGGCATTCTTCTAAGCAGTCACGAGGGGATAGGTCTGAATTAGGCCGGTCCCCATTTTTATTATCAATGTATGAGGACAATGCCGATGACTGAACAGCTGGAAGAAGTTGAGACATCCAGTGATACCACAGAGATGCTCTTTTTGCGTCTGGAAAAAACAGGCGATCAATATATTCGACATTCTATCATTCTAAAAAATCTTCATCTTGTCAGGCCTGTGGTGAAAAAGTTCTTTCATCTCGGAGGGATCCTGGAAGATCTTGCTCAGGTAGGGTACATTGGCCTGATCAAGGCTGTGGATCTCTATGACGTGCATAGAAAGATCAAGTTTTCCACTTTCGCCACAAAGTGGATAGAAGGCGAGATCATGCATTATATAAGAGATAAGGCGGATATCGCCAGGAAGCCTCGATGGCTGAATGAGCTTTCAGGCAGGGTCAACAGATTCATTGATGAATATGTTCAGAATCATCAGAGATTTCCTGAAGTCTCTGAGATTGCCCACTCCCTCAATATAAACGAGGAGGGAATTCAGGAGATTGTCAAGTCCAGAAGTGTTCTTTCACTTTCACAGGAGAGTTCTGAGTCACCTGATGAGGTGGATATCAATAAAATAAGGACTACAAGACCTGAAAGCTTCAAATTGCCTATAGAAGACAGAATTCTGATTGAGCAGGCTCTGGACAGGCTTAAGCAGTTGGAGAAAAGGATAGTCTTTCTCTTTTTTTACTATGATCTCACTCAGATGCAGATTGCCGAAAAGCTCGGTCTCTCGCAGAGAAAAGTTTCCAGGATACTGGGCAAGGCTGTTTCATCTCTTAAGCAGTTCTTTCAGGGAAAGACGGTCTTTCTCTTTGTATGAGCCTGTTGGTTGAAAAAAATTCAGTCGTTCAATCGAACTACGACTATTTAAAGAAATAGGAAAATTTACTCACAAAGGACTATTGATTTAAACATTGATTTATATTATAATTGAAATTGCTCGGAAAAAGAAATTCCGGGTCAAAGCAGGAAAGGAGGTGAAATATAAAATGCGTAAGAGAATGAAAGGTTTCACCCTGATCGAGCTCATGATCGTTATTGCAATCATTGCTATTCTGGCAGCCATTCTGGTGCCTAACTTCCTGAGAGCTCGTGCACAGGGCCAGTTGACAGCTTGTAAGAGTAACCTGAAAAATATCGGAACCGCAATGGAAATGTACTCTTCAGATAACCAGGGTCGTTATCCCTCTCTGCTTGGTAGCATTACACCCAACTATTTGAAGACTCTTCCCACTTGTGCTTCAGCAGGTTCAATTACTTACAGCTACACCAGCACACAGGTTCCTGACTGCTATACTGCATGGTGTAACGGCAGCTATCATACTCCGATGACAGGAGCAAATTATCCGGAATATGATGCTGTTCAGGGACTGTATGAGAAAAATTAATTAAATGTATCTGAAAAAAGAGCCGTCAAGGCTCTTTTTTTATGTACTTGGCATGTTTCCATCTTATAGCAGTGACAGGGTATTTCGGTCGATTAAAGAATATACGAAAATGGAGCTTTATCGGAATATTCCTTGCTTTTGGTGTGAGGGATGAGCAATAGTTGAAGGATGCGGCTGTGGACAAGAACTCTCGATGCACTCTCACACGAAACGATTTCCTCTATGCGGCACCTGTATTGATGATTTCAGCACTTCTTCTGGTTCCACTGGTTTTTTCCACTCATTTTAACAACCCCTTTCAGCTTGTGAAAGCCTCTCTTTTCCATATTCTGCTTCTGCTGGCTATTCCTTTCTGTGTCTACATGCATTTTGCCGTTCCAGGACCACCTGTCCGGCTCAACGGAATTATCATATCATTAGCTCTTTTTTTGTCAGTCTATATGGTATCAGCAGTTCATTCTTTCTACAGAGCCCTGAGCCTGGAGAAGCTGCTGGAGCTTCTTTCAATGACAGCATTTTTTTTCATATTGATGAGGTTTATCGTCAAAGACTATCTTGTCACCTGTCTCAGAGTTACTGCCATTGCTGTATTTCTGGCTTCAATCTATTCGCTTCTGCAGCATGCAGGAATTGATTTTCCCTCTATTACATGGAGCGATCCGGTCATGGTAAGAACAAGGTCGATAGGAAGCTTTGGGAATCCAACCTTTCTTGCAGGATATCTGACTGTCGCCATGCCTCTTGTGCTCTATCTGTTTCTCACAGACACACCTGATACCGTGCAAAAATGCCTGAAGCCAGGCTCATTTCATTTACTGCTGAAGTTATTATTCTATATTATTACATGGTCTCTTGCATTTTCTGCGCTGCTCCTTTCACTCACCAGAGGTGCATGGTTTGCTTTTGCGGTTTCGCACTCTTTCATACTCGTTTTTGGATTCAGAAAAGTGTTGCTTGAATACCGGCAAAAGGTCGTGATGATCCTTCTGATGATGAGTCTGTGCACAGGTGTCTGTATTCTGCAGAAAGCAGTCTGGCCGGGCCATACTGTTGCAGGCAGACTCATGACAATTACTGATAAACAGGAAATACATACCGACAGATTGTTCCTTTGGAGAATCGGTATGAAGATATTCAAAGACAATATGCTGACAGGAACCGGTCCAGGAACATTTCCATATGTCTTTATGAAATACAGGGCAATGGAGCCTCTTGACAACAGGGGCCGTGTGGCGCTTCCGGAGGCATGCCACAATCAGTTTATTGAGACAGCTCTCTCAACAGGGATTCCCGGTATTCTTTGCTATCTGCTTCTGATTGGATTTGTTTTCCATACAGCCTTAAAAGTCATGATCAGGCCGGATACTACCGGTCTGACAGCAGTACTGATGATCTCCTCAGGGATTGCCTATCTTGCGCATAACTTTTTTCTCTATTCGACAATATCCACAGATCTGATGTGGTGGTTTATTGTTGCCTGGTTTTCATCACAACTGCAGCCGGAATATGAAATGAAAGGATCTTCATCAGCTCTTCGTCCTTCTGCAGGAATTATCACAGCTCTCGTCTCGCTTCTCTTACTGATACTCTTTTTTATAAATACCAGAGTTGCTGTAGCCAACTACTATGTCAATGAAGGAAAAAAATATGAAATCGACAGGAAATGGGATTTGTCTCTCAATGCCTTTAATAATGCAGTAATATATGATCCGTATAACTACAAGTACCATCTTTACCGTGGAAAGATGCTTGAAAGCTTCTCCCGCCAATTCTCTGCTGTTCCACCTTCACTGATAGACGAAGTAGTTCGCTCATATCAGAATGCAATCACGATTAATCCTTACGACCCTTATTCTCTGGCCGATATGGGTCGTTTTCTGGGATATCTTTCTGATAATGGTGATAGTTCGCGCACTGCTGAGGCTGTCAGATTCTATGAAAAGGCAATTGCAATTGATAGCTACAATCCAATGTTCTATGGAGATCTGGGTAATGTCCATGCCGGTGCCGGAAACACAGAAAAGGCTCTGTATTATTACCGCAGGAGTCTTGAAGTATGCCCATCCTCCGCTCTGGTATATGTCAATATGGCAACACTGCTTCTCCGGAGGAATGATCACGAGAATGCAAGAAAGTATCTGATGAAGGCTCTTGAAATTGATCCAGACTACAAGATGGCGCGTTCCATGCTTGAGAAAGTTGAGCCTCCTGATAAAGAGAAGAATAAAAAGGAACTATGACAGTATGGATTTATTTTTTAATGAATGGAAAGAATCGTTAAAAATCATTGCCGACAGCAGAAGCGATGTCGGTACGGTGTTTTTCTTCATCTGGGGATGTTTCTGGGGAAGTTTTATTAATGTATGTATCTATCGCCTCCCGATTGGGCGTTCCATAGTATATCCAGGCTCATCCTGCCCCCATTGTGGTCAGCCAATTTCATGGTGGGCAAATATACCCTTAATAAGCTTTCTTATGCTGAAGGCAAAGTGTTATTACTGCTACAACAGCATATCGCTGCGCTATCCTGCAATCGAGCTCGTGACAGGACTGCTGTGTGCCTTTCTTTTCCAGTTTACCGGGGGGCTCACATGGGAGTTTATATACTATTTTGTCTTTGTAAACATGCTGACAGTCATCTTCTTCATAGATCTTGACCACTGGATTATACTCGATTCCATCACTTTATACGGGTGCGTATTCGGTTTTCTGGGAAGCCTTTTTCTCCGTTTCCGACCTGCGGTTTTAGTGGACATGTATCCTCAGCTGGCTTCCATCAATACTGGTAAATGGCTTCAATGGAGCAACATGCTGGATTCTCTGCTGGGCATGATGTTAGGTTATCTTCTTTTCATGACAATAGCCTTTGCAGGAAGTGTGATGTTGCGTCAGGAGGCTATGGGAGGGGGAGATGTGAAGTTCGCAGCGCTCATAGGTGCGTTTCTGGGAGGGCAGTCTGCGGCAATAGCTTTTGTTGTATCATTTTTCCTTGGTTTTATTTATGCAGTCCCAATGCTGATTCTTCGCAGAAAAAAGGGAAAGGATCCGGTTCCCTTCGGCACCTTCATGGCTCTGGCAGCTCTGATTACAATGATATGGAAAGATGACATGCTTACATGGTTTTTAAATGTTCAGGCCTTTTTCTATCAGCAGATGTGGTAATCTCTCCAATACAGACTGTGTCTGAGGGGTCTATGCATCCTGTCCGGACTGTTTGAAAAAGAGAGATGTGGCAAAGCCGGAGTCTTCATTGAAAAATGTTTCATCCTCGTTTTTTTGAATGAGTAAAATCCCTTATGCAGCAACATATTTAGGCATGCACTATTCTCGGAACATCTTTCCTGTCATGATAAATGAGTGTTGAGAAAGCTTTTTTCTCATGGATAAGAAAATTCTGAATTTTGGGAAAGAAGGAGTTTAAAAAAATTTATAGAACCTTAGAAAGAATATTTTGAAGGTCTTTGTGAAGGGGATTGACTTCACAGAAGAGGCAAAAAACGTCTCGTTGTGATGGGTGAAAATTTATCACAATTTGTGTGCACGAAGATCAAATCTATTAAGAAGGGAGGTGAACGGAAAGAGATGGGATTTCTAAAGCAACTCTTTGCAAGAAAAGGTGTAGCTGGTGGACTGGATCTGGGCAGCAATACAGTCAAGATCATACAGCTCAACATGAAAAGGGAAAGAGAGTATGAGATGACCAACCTTGTCATAGGTCCTACACCGGCAATGACCATCAAAGATGGAACTATCGTGGACCCCAGAGCCTTAGGAGATACTGTCAAGCAGCTCATTATGAACAATAAGCTTTCAATGACAAAGGTTGTAGGGGCTGTCTCAGGTCAGTCTGTTGTCATACGTCCTATCAATATGACTCAGATGACCGAGAGAGAGCTTCAGCACGCCATCAAGTTCGAGGCAGAACGTTATCTTCCCTACTCTGTTGCTGAAGCGCAGATCAAAGGAACGATCCTTCGTAAAAACGTCGAAGGTGATGAAAAATCAATGGAAGTACTGCTGGTGGCCGCTCCTAATGAAATGGTAAAAAACACTCAGGATGTTATCAGATTTGCTGGAATTAATCCATTGGCAATTGACCTTGAGCCCTTTGCATTGGTACGTTCTCTGCAGCTGAGTGTTGATCCGGATGTCTTTAATCAGACTATAGCGCTCATCAATCTGGGAGCTTCATCAAGCAGCATAAATATCTTTAAGGGTGGAGTCTTGCGGCATAACCGGACGATTGTTGTAGCAGGAAACAGTTTCACAAAGGCAATAGGACAATCCCTGAACCTGAGCTTCGAAGAGGCTGATAAGATCAAGAAGGATAAGGGGGTAATACGGGTGGAAAAAGATGCCACACCTGTAGCGCCAACTACCATGAGGATCTTCAATGTGATTATTCCCGTACTGACTGAATTGATCACAGAGATTCAGCGTTCCTTTGATTACTATCGCTCTCGTTACAGAGGAGAGTCAGTGGATTTAGTAATTCTGTCCGGCGGAACAGCGAGATTCAAGAACATAGATGCGTATATCGCCAGTGAATTAGGCGTTCAATGTCAGATCGCAAATCCATTGAAGTCGGTAAACGTATCCAATGTTCCCGGCTATACACCTGAAGAGCTGCAAGAGTTAGCCCCATCTTTGATGGTTGGAATAGGATTGTCCATTAGGAGTTTACAATGACCTACAACGTCAAGGAAGGACAATAAAGAGTTAGGAGGTGATTAAATGGCAATAAAAGTAGATCTTTTACCAACTGAACGCAAGAAGTTCGGCTTCGATCCGGTCATCGCTATTTTGATTGTCCTGATAGCGCTGGCTGTGGTAGTGTTCTACTACTTTGGCGTAAAGTTGGAAAAAGATATCGCTGATAAGAGGGCTCAGATTACTAAAGTCGAGCAGGATATTTCAAGCCTTCAGCAGCAGTTGCCAATCATTGAAAAGCTGAAGAAGGAGAATCAGGATCTCGAAACCCAGATCACCACGGTAAAGAGCCTCCGGTTCGACCCGATTCGATACAGTAATCTGCTCGATGAGATCTCTTATCTTTTACCCAAAAACATGTGGGTAAGCAGTATCAGCATAGAGCCAGGACAACAGAAAGTTCAGATGTCAGGTACTGCAGCTTCAATGCCGGGAATCAAGCCACTGGAGTCGATTTCGGGCTTTATGAAGCAGGTGCAGAAATCACGGTATTTTAAGGATGCAAGTCTTTCAAGCACATCCAGGGGTTCCGTGACAATAAGAAATCAGGTTTACACCAGCTACTCCTTCGGTATCGATATGAGCTACGATGCCAAGGCTGCTGAGCAGTCTAACCCAGGCGCAGAGAAAGGGCCAGGAGGGTTCAATACCAGATCTACTCTTCTCGGCCAGAGGGAAGGAGTTGACAACCGATGACTCTACCAACACCAATGAAGATTGTCCTTGCGATATTTATTATCATTCTTATCGGTTTAGGATTCTGGTTGGTCGATTGGCAGAAGAAAACTGCAGAGATTAAACAGTTAGAGCAAACCTATACGAACAAACAGGCAGAGCTGGACAAGGCTCAGGCGCAGGTAAAAGCCCTTCCTCAGGAAACCCAGAGGAAGAAGGATCTCGAGAGAGAGCTGAAGGAGGTAATATCTGAGCAGCTTACTCCTGAAACAGAATCAGACTTCGTTCCTGCTTATATCGCAGATATCGAACGTCTTGTCGATCAGGAAAAGGTGAGAATGAACGATCCTGACTTCCAGATTACCTCACTTACACCCGGTGCACTGACAACAGTAGGCGGCGCCAAGAAAGAGGGAGAAGCAAGCGGTCCATCAGCACTGGCTGGCTACCCCACAAGAACTTTCCAGATGCAGCTTAACGGACGTTACCCATCGGTCATCGACTTCCTGAGACAGCTTGGAGCACTCAAGCTGAAAAGGCTTGTTACAATCAACAGACTTACCCTTTCACCGCAGGGTGATATTTCGCAAGGGTCACCTCCCCTGAGTGTTACAATGCCTATTACTGCCTATTTGAGACAGGGAGGTGGGCAATGACAAGCCGCACAATAACATTCGGCATTCTTTTCACATTTCTCGCCGTGGCTGCGATATTTCCGATAGGCTGTTCACAGCCATCGCCGTCCCCAACTGCACCAACAGCGACAGATACTGTTACAATAACACAACCAACACCATCACCGACTCAGGAAGAAACGCCTGCAGCGACGCCCGCGACTCCTGGAAAAACAGGAGAATTGACACCTTACTCACTGACCAAGGGGCGCAGAGATCCCTTTGTTCCTTTCGGTGGAGTAATGCCTGAAAGCCAGACCCAGGCCGCACCTGTTAAGACAGAGACTCCGAAGCCTGCTCAGCAAGGTGCGCCTAAGCAGCCGGTTCAACAGAAAGCAGCAGCTCCTGTTGTAGAGACCGTTCCTGTTGTGGTAACCGGCACATTTATTTCTGGTGGTAAGAATTTTGCCATCGTTCAGGGTGAAGGTGGTGGACCCAGCTTTATGGTTACGACTGGCGATAAAGTTGGTGAATACTATGTCAAGTCGGTAACTGCTCAGAGAGTGGTGCTTACATGGTCAGGAAAAGACTATTTAGTCAAGATGAAGGCCATGGACAGTCCTTTCAAAGGTGGAGGATCTGCACCGCAAACTAAAGGTGGAGAACAGCAGAAGCAGTCACTGTCACCCCCCCAGACTCAGACTCAGGGTGGTCCAGGCGGTGGACAGCCGCAGCAGATGGGCCCCCCGCCAGGCGGTGGTGGTAGTCAAGGCGCACCCGGAGGCTCCCCTGGAGGTGCTCCCGGTGGTGCTCCCGGTGGTGGAACACCACAAAAATCTGATGGTTCTAAACCTAATTAATCACGATTATTCTAATAGGAGGTGGATAAGACACAATGAAGAAACGTTTCGAAGGATGGAAGAATTTGTCTCTGGGGCTTCTAATCCTTTGCTTCATGCTGGCAGCACTTTCGCCAACTTATGCATCACCCGATGCTACAGTGTCCTCTGTCAAGGTTATGGACAGAACAGGGACTATCAAAGTCCTCGTTGATACCAACGAGGCAGTAGGGTGTGTCGTCAGTAGAGCAAAGACCCCGCGCAACTGTCTGATTGTAGAGCTGTATCCGGCAGTTCTGTCATCACAGGTAAAGAAGAAGATCGATGTAAATTACGGGCTTGTTGAGGGCGTAAGAGTAATCCAGGCAACCGACAAAGCCAGAACTGTTAAAGTAATGGTAGATGTCATATCACCAGTTGACTACAAAGTAGTACCTGCAGCTGGCAGAAGAGGCATTACACTGGAGCTTGGAACGGCAATGATATCTACGGCAAAAGCTACGAAAGCCGTAGCACAGGCACCTGCCACGACTCCTTCACAGGAAACTCCAAGACCGGTAGTTACCGAAAAGAAAATAGTGCAGCATCATCAGGTTGCTCAGAAACAGCAGCCAGTTGAATACCAGCAGGCACAGAGCTATAAGCCCGCTGCACCGGCAAAGCCGAGGGCTCCCAAGAAGCCCGCAGCCCCTAAGGAAAAGCTGGTATCAATGGATTTCGTCAATGCAGATCTCATCTATGTATTGAAGATTCTTGCCAAGGAGCTCAATTACAACATCGTAACCGATCCTTCGGTCAGCGGCGCTGTAACGATGACGCTCAAAAACGTTTCAGCCAATGGAGCGTTGAACATAATAGTAAAGATGAGCGGATACGAGTATAAAATCGTCGGCAACACCATGATCGTAGGCGACGAGAAGACCCTTTCGAAGATTCCTTCCAACATCATGGGTGTAAAGAAGGGAACGGAAGTAACACAGGTCATTCCTCTCGAGAATGCAAAGCCAGGCGATGTGCAGAGTGTTCTTGCCAGTAACTATCCTGATGCAAAGATTCAGCCAGACAGCCGTCTCAATGCACTTATAGTAACTGCCGATCCCAATACGATCAAGCAGATGAAGAACCTTGCTTCTCAGCTCGATATAGACGTGCCTGAGCCGCCGAAGCCCAAAACAGAAGTAATTCCTCTCAAGGCTGCGACGGCAAGAGACATTGCCTCAACACTGCAGAAGCTGGTTCCAACACTTTCCTACAATACCGACGAGCGCCTCAACGCGCTTATCGTGACTGGCGACGACGCATCAATCACACAGCTCAAAGACTATCTCGAAGAGCTGGATCAGTCACTGAAGCAGGTATGTCTTGATGTCAAGGTGGTAGACCTTACCGAATCAGGAACAAAATCCTTCGGTACAAACTGGGGATACCAGGGCAGTAACGGTAATCTGATCAACACAACTTTCACTGAGGTTCAGAGTACGACTGTAAATGGACAAACAGTTACCAATGCCATGCTGCCTATCCAGTACTTTACAAGAAGTGCACTATCTTTGACCTTTACACTCAACGCTCTGATTCAGGCTTCAGAAGCCAAAGTACTCGCAGCACCGAAGGTAACTACCGTCAGCGGTAAAGAAGCACAGATTCATATCGGTGAGAAATACCCGGTTGTATACTATGATCCCCGCGCTGGTCAGTATCAGGTTATCTACGTTGATATAGGCACCAAACTCAATATCACAGCTACGGTTCTTCCTGATGGCAATGTGAGCCTCAATGTAAAACCCGATATCTCTAACCTGTTAGATCTGATCAACAACCAGTATCCGCATACCGCAAACAGAACAGCTAATGTCTATATGCGTGTGAAGGATGGAGAGACAATGGTTCTCGGCGGTCTGCTCAGAGAGACTGAAAACATAACCAAGCAAAGAATACCGCTTCTTGGTGATATTCCAATACTTGGTCAGCTCTTCAGAAATGAGTACAGACAGAAGAATAAGAATGAGGTCGTAATTATGATTACACCTCACATACTTCCTCAGTAACGGCTCATTTGAGCTGGATGTCAATGCAGAGGGGCAGATGAAAATCCGCCCCTCTTTTTTATACTCACCAGCATAACAAACTGCAGCATTCTAAATTGCCAAATGAGTGTTGATAGATGATTCCAGAAGTTTTGATATTCCAATTTGTAATGCGCGTTTGTATAGTATGCGCCTGATATTAAAGAGCAGATGTCAGAAGTAATGAAGAAGTGCCGAGTGATCTTTCATTGTCGATTTTCTCATGGAAACAGGATTAATTCCCCTGGAAGCGAATCAATGCTCATGGGTATATGGAGATTTCAGAGGGCAGATGTATCCGCTTGCGGCAACGGCGCGGAATTTCCATTATCCAGCGAATATTCTGACTTTTGGTTTACGATCATAATGTGGTAAAGTATAATAAACTCACAGTAGAAACGGTAAGGTGGTGCAGGGAGAATGTCAGATGATTTGCAGGTTCTCCTACGAGAGGCAGAGACATTATACGAGCAGAGTGAATGGGATCAGGCTCAGGAAAAGTACATCAAGATACTTCAGCGTGATCCTCAGAATGAAGAAGCGTGCTATAAAATTGCCAGAATCTATGCTATCAGAGGACTGATTTCGAATGTAGTTAACCAGTACTTTCAGTTGATGGATATTCTGGAGGCAAAAGGTGAGCTCGATCAGGCTGTTGAAGTGGCGCGATGGATCCAGATGATTCAGCCGGAGAATGATAAGGCTCGGATGAAAATTATCCTTATCAACAAGAGAAAGGGGAATGTTGAAGAAGTTGTCAGGCAGTCGCTTCAGCTCGCACGGCTTTACATAGAGCTCGGTCAGAGTGAACAGTCCATAATGCTTCTCCAGGGAGCTCAGGAATATGTTCCAGACAATCTGGATATAGGTCTGGAACTTGCAGAGATGTATATGAGTCACGGCAATATCCAGGAAGCCGCCTCACAGTACAGGAAGATTGCCAATGCATATCTTGCTCACAATCAGCTGGAGAAAGCGGCAGATGCCTTCAGGAGAATGAAAGTCATTGTATCTGATGATGAGCAGCTTCTGTTGACGTTGGGCAATATCTATGTCAACCTGAACCGTTTCAACGAAGCTGAAGCTGAGTTTCGAGCCGTGCTTCGACTGGATCTCAATAACGTTGAGGCATTGATGGCGCTGGGCAATGTCTGCCAGCTCAAGGGACAGTTTCGTGATGCAATTCTTGCTTTCAACAAGATTCTCTCAATAAACCCGCAGGAGGTAAAGGCAAAGGAGAAGCTGGGAGAGCTTCATCAGGCGCAGGGTAATCATATAGAATCTATAAAGAACTATCTTTCAGCCGCTCATATTGATCAGTCAATGGACGAGACTGACAAAGCCATAAGGCTGTATCAGAGAGTGCTTACTCTGGACCCCACAAACCCCACCGCCTGCAGAGAGCTCACAAATCTAGGAGCGCCGCTGGTTGGAGAAGAAGAGGAAGAGATATCTCCCTATCAGCCAAGCATAGTACCTATTCCTGAGCTCTTGCCGGGAAAATTTGATGCCGGACCACCACCGATGGAAGTGGTTCCACCACCGGATAGGACTGTAGCTGAAAAGAGGCAGAGAGATGCTGAGACTATGCCGCTGGAGCGTCAGCAGCCGTCTCTGGCTTCTCCGCAGGCAATGGAAACGGCTCGTCTCGAGCCTCTCTCATCCAGGAGAGGTGAGCCAACTCATGCAGCTCCTTCCTTTGGTGACCTCTCCTTTGAGCCTCCATCACTGGGAATGCCCTCTCTTGATGAGACATCGCACGAACAGCCGACTTTTGAGGCCTCATTTGGCGATCTTTCCTTTGAGCCCCCGTCACTGGGAGAGATTAGTCTTGAGCCTCCATCTCTGGGTGGACCGGGTGACGATTCTTCACTTTTTGAAGCTCCGTCCTATGCGGGGCCGGCACCTATGCACGCTGAGCCGGCACAGGCCATGCCCGGTATAGAGCCTCCATCTTTCGGCCGGCCTTTTCCCGGATCCCAGGACTCTGATGATTCAGCTTTTGACACTCAGCCGCTGAGAGCGCTATCTTTGGATTCACCGTCTTCCCGGCAGGCGCAGCCATATGAGCAGGAAGCTCCTCAAAGACCGTCTGCCATGAGGGAAAGGGATATGCCGATGACACATTCCAGGATGTCTCAGCCGGCCAGGCAGCGGGAATGGGAGGAGCAGAACGATGATGCTCTGCTCTATGATGCACAGTCACCGCAGCGGATGAAATCACAGAAAGCTGAAAGCGCCGCCCAGGAGAGAGAAGGTCTGTTCTCTGCTGGAAAAGCCAAAACGGACAGGAGGAAGGGACTTCTCATCAAGCCTGATTCATCATCAAAGGGTGGAAAGAAGAAAGGCCTGACCAAGGCAGGCTTGAAGCCCATGATGGCAAATGACGATGAAGAAGAAGATGTAGGAATAAAGCCAGGCCTCCTGAGGGCAAAGGGAGAATCAGGAAAACCCAAAATGATGCTGGGAAAGAAAAGCCTCTCGCCTCAAAAGGAGCTTACTATTGAGAAAAGACCAAAAAAGGAAGAGGCGAAGAGTGAAGGCTTCTTTGATGATGATATGATGGCGCCTCCGCCACAGAGACAGGCATCCTCGCAAGGACGCGGCATGGTCAGAGAAGAGCCTGTCTATGATAGTGATTTTGATGATCCCTTCCAGGCTCCGCAGCTTTCACATGCAAAGCAGCGAGGAGCCCCTTCTGATATGGACATGTATGGGAATCAGCCTGATATGGATCCTTTTAGCGGCCCGCCGCAGCACATGGACCCTTTCAGCGTTTCTCAGAAGATGGAACCGCGCGGTGCCTCTGCCGATACGGATCTGTATGGGAATCAGCCTGATATGGATCCTTTTGGTGGCCCGCCGCAGCACATGGACCCCTTCAGCGCTCCTCCACTTATGGAGTCACACGGTGCGTTGCCTGCACTGGATATGCCTATGGAGGCGGGTGAGGGATTTGCCGATGATTCGCTGCTGATGCCTCCACTTTCAGGCTTTCAGGAAGAAGCTCCCCCGTCGATGGAGCCGTCCCTGTCAGATGACTCGCTCCTGCTTCCACCATTGGGTGAAGAGAATATGTTCTCGGAAGAGCCGATGTCGCAGGGGCTCTTTCAGCCGCCGCTTGAGGAGGAGAAAGATTTTCAGTCTCCGTTCGGAGGTAGTGAAACAAAGCAGGAGAATCCATTTGATATGGGCATGGAACCGAATGATACAGGGAAGCCCTTTGATCCTTTCGCATTCAGTTCACCACTGCCTGATATATCCATGCCCGGCTCTGATTTTGAGATGTCTCATATGGAAGAGCCTTTCGAGTCAACACCTCTTCAGCCGTCATATGATATACCGTCCGGGGATACAGAATTGCAGAGTCAGCTCGAGTTCCCCCCGCTTGGAGAAGAATCTGCAGGGCCGATGGATGGGCTCTTCGGATTTTCCGATCAGCCCATAGGCGGAGATATCAGTGGAGATCAGATAGAGGTGCCTGTATCATTCTGGGATTCTCCTGTTGACAGTCTTCCATTGGAGCCTTCAGGTGAAAGCGCTTTTGAACCGCCCTCAGCAGAAATTGGAGCAGAAGGTCCAAGAGGCGGCACGATAGCCCCGGAATCAATATCTCCGCTGCAGCCTCTGGATGCAGTATCAGGCCAGGATCTTGCTTCTGAAGGGATAGACTGGGGATTTTCAGATGAAGGAGGAATCGGACTCCAGGAGTTCTCAGATGATTCGATAATTCATTCGGATATGCAAAATGAAGCTCTGAATGGAATTAATGCTCCTGTCAGTGAAGAACATGCAGGACCGATGGAATGGGAGCTCCCCTCTGAAATGCCCCCTTTCTCCATATTACAGGAGTCCCTTACGGAAGAGGAGAAGAAGGTAATATTAACCGGAATTCCGGGTATAGTACCCCAGGAGGTCCAGGGATCATTTATGTCAAGAATCGAAGAAGAAATTTTAAAGCTTCGCGACATTATTGAAGCAGGAGATTACTCTTCTGCCATTGAGACCTATCTGAAGATACTCAATGATTACCCTGGCAATGTCGAGCTCCGCTCTGAGCTCGCCGATCTTTATTATACGTATGGCCTGGTTGATGAAGCGCTGGAGCAGTTTGATATTCTGATTGAAAAAGAGCCTCAACGTATCGATTACAGGCAGAAGCTGGTCAACCTGTGCCTTCTGAATCAGAATATGGACAAAGCCATCGAAACGCTTCTGATAATTGCCAGAGCATATAAGGAAAGAAAAGAGACAGTTCTGGCGCTGGAGCAGTTCCAGGCTGTTCTGGCACTTGACAAGGAAAATATGGATGCCCGTGAAGAGATCGTGGATATTTATATGGAGCAGAAATCTGAAAAGGTGGCCCATTATCATCTGTCCATACTTGCCAATGTTGCAGAGAACAAGAAGGACCATAATAAAGCCATAGAACTCTTCAGGAAGATCTACTCTCTCACCGGAGAGCTGGAAACTCAATGCAGGCTTGCTGAGATCTATGAAGAGGCTGGAAGGAAGGAAGAAGCAGAAAATGAATTCATAGCCATAGCTGGCAAGTTCAGGGATATGGGGGATGATGCAAGAGCCTGCCGCAGTCTTGAGAGAATCGTAGAGATTCATCCTGAAAATATTGATGCATACTATCAGCTTATAGAGCTGTATCAGAAGAGCGGCAATCTCGGGAAGACCATAGAGAGCAAGTTCGCCTTCTCCCGTGTTCTATTGGCTATGGGAGAAAAGGATAGAGCTCTTGAAATACTTGAAGAAGTTGTCAAGGCCAGGCCGGATCTTCATGAAGCCCGGCATACTCTCATAGACATCTATCTTGAAAAGCATCAGATAGACAAAGCCCTCGGTGAGGCTCACAGTCTTGCAGACGTCTATTTCAAAGAGAAGAAGGTGGATGCTGCGATTGATCTCTATCAGAAACTGGTTGAAGCCGATCCCCACAATCTGGCCCTCAGGGAAAGACTGGCCCATTTTTACATGATGAGCGATAGAAGTGACAGCGCTCTGGAAGAAATAATTACCATTGCTCAGGACCTTACCGATCGTCAGAACTGGGATGAAGCTGTTAAAACATACAAGAAAGCACTGCAGATTGACGATAAGAGCGCTGATATCCGTTATAAGCTCGGTCTGATACTTCTCGAAAGAAAGAACTCTACAAGGGATGCGCTGCAGGAGTTCCAGAAAGTCTTTGAGCTGGACCCTTCCCATAAGGAAAACACCAAGAAATATGTGGAGGTCCTTCTTGCAGAAGGGCGTCCTGAAGAGGCAATGAAAGTTCTGGAGAAGCTCATCTCCATCGATCCGACTCACGCTTCTCTAAAGGATGAGATTATCAACTCATATAAGAAGAAGGTTGATGAAAACCAGGAGGACATACAGTCCCGCTTCTTCCTGGGCATTATCTACAAGGAGCTCAGAATGCTCGATGATGCGATAGAGCAGTTCCAGAAAACCAAGAGGCTGAATGAATACTTTCTTCAATCGTCAAACATGCTGGCCATGTGCTTCGCCATGAAGCCGGGAATGCAGCAGATTGCCATACGAACTCTCAAAAAGGCCATTGAGACAAAGGAATTCCCAGAGGACCAGAAACTTGAGCTCTATTACAGCCTGGGCTCCCTGCAGGAAAGCTCCAATAAGATGCAGGATGCACTGGTCTGTTATCAGGAGATATATAAGCACGATCTGACCTTTAAGGATGTGGCGCAAAAGATTAAGCATCTGAGAGAGCAGTCAGGCGGGGGATCCTCCAAGGTAACCAGATTAGTCCCTCGCGACCCAGGTGGAGGACCCGGAGAATGAGTCCGACCGGTAATCATCTCGAACACATCCCAGGCTAAGGGGGAATGAGCGCACCATGTCAAGCAAAGATTTTGAAATGTTCGTTGGTCAGGGCGATAAGATGGCCACCCAGGGTAAGTTGGATGAAGCCATAGACGCCTACAGGAAAGCACTGCAGTTTGAGCCCTCCAACAGCAACATCCGCAGAAATATAGTAAATATCTTCATGAGAAAGGGCGATTTCGATCTGGCGGTGCAGGAATATCTGGACTGGGCAAAGTCCTGCCAGGACAGAGGGGCTCTTGATGATGCCATCAATGTATATCAGGAGATAATCAACCTCGAGAGCGCTGCAGCCAAGAAGAGCTTTCTGATGGGGCAGCGCGGCGGCTCGGGAGATCAGATCAAGGATCTCATCAACACCGTAAAGGGTGAGATTTACTACAATATGGGCATCATTCTGCAGACGAAAGGCCATCTGGATGAGTCCATTCAATATCTGCGCGCCTGTCTCGATATCAGTCCCCAGGATGCCAAGATCCATATGGCTCTTGGTCAGGCTTACATGAAGAAGGGCATGGACAAGGAAGCGGTGGGAGAATTCCAGGAAGTGGTGAGGCTTGCCCCCACCGATGCGGCATACGCCTATGAAATGCTCGGTGAAATATACATACGCGGAGGTAGAACGCCTCAGGGAACCATAGTATGGTTCAGGAACGCGGGAGATCTGTACCTGCGGAACAATCAGCTTGTTGACACGATCAGGGTATATGAGAGGATTCTGAACTTCGAGCCTCGGAACAAGGATGTATTGAACCGGCTGAGTGAGATATATGCTCAGAAAGGCCAGATTGAGCGCGCTGTGCAGTGCTCCAAGAAGCTGGCCCAGATATATACCGAAGAAGGGCTTCTGGACAAGGTTATTGTGCTCTATGAAAAGCTCATCGACTGGGATCCTGATAATGTAGAGATAAGGGAAAAGGTCATAGATATCTACAAGCAGATTCTTCAGCTCGATCCATCGAACCTCTCGGCGCGGCACAAGCTCATAGGCAATCTGCTTAACAGGGGCTCTGCCGAGGAAGCCATACCTGAGTTCCTTTCCCTGGCGTCCACATATCTGGAGAAAGGGATGCTCGAGGAAGGTCTTTCGGTCTGTCAAAAATTGCTGGAGCTTGATCCGAATAACCTGAAAGCCAATGAAATCCTGGGTGAGATATATTATCGTCAGGGACAGTCTGAAGTGGCTCTCGATCAGTTTCTTCATGTGGTGAAGATATTCAGGGAACGTGGAGAGGAGGAGCAGGCCAGCGAGCTGAACAAAAAGCTTGTACAGAAGTTTCCCCAGCAGATTGAGCTGCACTACCAGCAGGCAGTTGCCAGGAAAGAAGAGGGGGATCTGGAAGGTGCTCTCAGAGAGCTTCTGAACATACTGAACGATAATCCGGGGTATATGCCGGCTCTGATGAACAAAGCCGATATTCTCGTCAAGCTCAACAGATGGCCGGAAGCATACAGAACATATCTTTCCGTGCTTGATCTGGAACCATCACATACTGAAGTGAGAAAGATACTTCTGGACAGATATCTGGAAGAGGGAGAGCTGGATCAGGCGCAGGAAGAAGTCAGAAGGATCTCTGAGCTTCTCTTCGGGAAAGGTGACTATCGGGAGATTGAAAATATATACAGAAAGATCCTGGCCTTCATGCCCGATAATACTGAACTTCGTGAGCGTCTCTGTGAGGTTCAGGCCGCGCGAGGTCACATAGAAAAGGCGATAAACGGCTATCTGATAGTCTTCAATATCTATCTGAGGATGGAAATGCTCGAAGAGGCGATCAGGATGTGCAACCGCATACTGGAGCTTTCACCGGAGAACATCAATATTCACAGGAAGCTGGGAATGCTCTATGGAAAGATTGACATTCCTCAGGCTCTCGTGCAGTATACCAAGGTGGCGCAGCTATATCTTGCAAAGGCGCTGGACCTTCCTGCCATAGCAGTTCTCAATGAGATACTTGCCATTGACCCTCAGAACAGTGAATTCAGGCAGAGGCTGATAGATATTCTTGTCAAGCAGATAAAATTTGAGGAAGCGACAGAGCATTACAAGATACTGATGATCAATCATCTTCATAACAATGATGTACAGAAGGCCCAGGATATTGTGAAGGAGATTATTGCGCTTCAGCCTTTCAACCTCGATCTCCGGCAGAATCTCTCCCAGGTATTTCTGGAGCAGAACTATCTCGAGGAAGCGCAGAAGCTGATGGAAGAGCTTGTGCAGCTTTATCTCGACAAAGGTGAGATCTCTAAGGTCATTGAGCTCAATCTCAAAATGGCCGAGCTTGTGCAGGCACAGGGAAATGAAAACCTTTACTGGGATTACAGAGAGAAGATCGCACATCTGTACTATAAAGACAATCAGGTTCAGAGTGCTCTTTGTGAGTATCTGGAGATTGTCAGGGAGATGATCCGGCAGAGGCGCTTTGACAGAGAGAAAGAGGTCTTTGAGATAGTCAGGGACATTTATTTCCAGGAGTCTATGGCAGAAGAAGGCATAAAGAGCTTTGAAAAGATAGTACGTGATCTTTTTGCGGAAGAGGTCATGGAGGAAGCACTCTTTCTTCAGGAGCAGATTGAGGGAATGTATGAGAGGAAGGATGACTGGGGCAAGGCTCTTGAGATACTGGGCTTCATGGCTTACCAGTTTGAGGATCTTGGAAACCTTACCGAAGCGCTCAGGATGCGTCAGAAAATTGCTGATATACATATCAGAAACCAGAATATTGACGAAGTCAACGAAGTGTACTTCTCGATGATAGAGCTGCATCTCAAGGAGGACAATCTTTCCTCTGCTCTCTCGCTTTTTGATGAGATTCAGCAGTTCAAGAAAGAGAACAAGGACTATGTTTTCAGGTTTGCAGAGATTCTTTTTCAGAGCGGCTATCTCGAAGAATCGAAGCCTTATTACCTCAGACTGGTTGAACTGGACCCAGACCACTATGATGGTATTACCAGACTTGCAATTATTCACGCCAAGAATGGTGATCTTGCGGCAGCAGTAGGGTATGCAAAGCGTGTTGTTACAAAAGGCCTGATGTACAAGATAGTTGAGGAGTATAAGAGAGCTGTCTTTACTGGAAGCGATATAGCGCTTTCTCATATAAATCTGGGACTCTTTTATCAGGAGATGGGTTTCTTTGAAGAAGCCATAATGGAGTATCAGAAGGCATCAAGTGACGGTGTTCACGCTCTCAGTGCCTCCAGCCTGCTTGGACTGGCCTTTAAGAAACAGGGACTGGTGCGGCTTGCTGTCAAACAGTTCCAGAAGGCACTTGAACTGGATTACTCTGACGAGGATCTTCAGGAAGTCCGATACAACCTTGCGGAGACATATCGTGAGACAGGCCAGTATGAGGAAGCCCTCAGCATGTACCAGGAGTGCTATGCGATTGACATCAGATACAGAGATGTTGATGTCAAGATTGGCGAATTGTCTCAGATACTTGAAGGCGATGCAGATGGTAAGGTTATCCCTTTATCGCCGTTTGTCACTGAAGAATGATATAACTGGAACTCTGTGTTTCAATAAAGAATACTAACAGGAGATAGATGAGATGGTGCAGAGAGTGATTGGTTTTATATGTCTTCTCCTTGCATTTGCCACTTTGCCATCATTTTGTGCGAACGCTGCAGCGCCTGAACCAGGTAAGAGCGGCTACATTCAGCTGATCTTCCTTTTTCTTGCAGTTCTTATCCTGCTGCTAATCTGGGAGCTAGTAGAGTTCTTTCTGAAGAAGAAAAATGAGATGAAAATGAGCGACTCAGAGGAAGTTATCAGTGTGATCAGCGAAGAACCGCAGGAAGAAGATCCCTTCAGAGCCCTTCTGAAGGAAGAGACAAATGAATATGCCGCTGCAGCCATACAGCCAAAAGAGCATCAGGAAGATGAGGAGCATGAGTCAACACAGATAGCTGCTCCCCAGTTTATTTCAGAGCCGCTTCCTGTGGTCGAGGAAAAGAAGGAGAGGGCCAAGAGAACAGTCCATCTTGATGTCAGTGAGTCTCCGGCTGATGTGAACAATGAGACGCCTCCACCGCCGCCTAAGGCTCCTGAAGAGAAAAAATCTGTAAAGATTACTGCGCAGCCGGTTGTAAAGTCCAACATTGATGAAGAAGGCTGGAGAGATCTTATGCAGAAGGCTTCGAAGGAGCATGATGACGAGGCCCCCAGGAAAGAAGTGCCTGTCTTTTCGAAAGCAAGAGAAACACCTCGGGAAGAAGTATCTGAAGCAGTGGATGAGGATGATCCCTGGAAGGCTCTTCTGAAAAAGAGCAAACAGGAAGAAGAAGTGGTCAAGGAAGAAGAAAAGCCCTGGTCAGTATTCCTGAAATCTGACAAAATGCGCAAAGGCAAGGATGACAGCGATGAAAAGGATTCATCTTCAGATGTTGAGCTGCCTGTTTCGACACACGGTGATTCTTCCGTGGCTTCAAGAGTGACGAACAGGTTATTCAGCGAACAGGATGAAGTGGCATCACTTCAGAATAAACAGACTGATGAGATTCCGATTTCTTCACCACCTCCCTGGCTTTCTCAGAAAAAGCAGGCAGCCCAGGAATCATCGGATTCTTCGGCTCTTCCTCCGGTGATCGGCTTTGCCGAAGACAGGAAAACAGCTGAAGGATTACCGTCGCTCCCGCCGTCTGGTGCAGCGCCGTCCCTGCCAGCTCTGAAACCTCTGGAGCGTGACAGGAAGAGGGCCATATCGATCTCAGGAGTGAAGACAGATTCTGAGGATAAAGCAAGGACAGCAGAGGCAATGCACGATGATAAGCATCTGCTGGGAGTCAGGGAGAAGAGATCCATAGATCTGAAGACAGATAAAAAGAAGGAAGAAGCCGGTGATGAGAAGAAATCTAGTTCGAAAGAAGCGACGCCTCTTTTTGTAAAGAAGGCGCCGCGTGTCATATCCATTTCGTCTCCTGATGCGAAGGAAGGCGAAGGAGATGCTGCAAAGAAAGGTTTGGAGATATCCGGTGCTTCAAAGGAAGGAAAGAAGACACTGTCCATTGACAGCATACAGAAGAAAGCTCACGAAGAGTAATATACATGAGGGTTAGGAGGCTGCGGTTTTGATTTTACCCAAGGGAAACCCTTTAATAGAGAAAATAAACCTGCCATTTACCGACATAAACACCATGATTCAGAACCTTGAGAGTCAGGGCTATACCGGCTATGTAATACTGGAGATTTTCAAGGTGGAGGGTGTGATTTTTTTCTCCCACGGGGAAGTTATCAGGGCAATTGAAGTAGAAGAGGGCAAGACCAAGGTTCTGAAATCGGCACGTCTGCTGAATAAGGTTAAAAGCAAGGAAGTTCCTGTCAGCTCATATGTGCTGTCTCCCCAGATCGTAAGCGTGCTGTCGACTCTTTTTACCTTTGAGCCGCTCTATAAGGATTATGAGGTGAAGAAGAAAGAGTTCAAGAAGGTGTTGAGCGCTCTTGAGGCTGACAACATCACAGGTATTCTGGAAGTGGTGACAAAGGAAGCCAATCACGTGCTTTTGATAGACCACGGAAAGATAGTTACAGACAGCTTTGCCAATGAATATGGTCAGATTCTCTGCGGTCTCGATGCAGTGAACAGCTTTCTCGATGTAATATTCAGGGAAGGCGCCCGTATAAATGTCTTTGCGGAGAAAGCCGATGAGATAGAATTTAAGAAGAGGACCATCCAGGAAGAGCTTGAAAAAGAACGTCAGCTCATTGCCAAGACCATGGGTGGAGCCATTTTCAAATCAGCAGATACTGTGAAAATTGAAGAGTATCTTGTAAAAGAGTGGGGCCTGAAGCCGACAGCCTCTTTCTCTGTTGAAGCAGAGACTGCTGACGGCAAGATTTACACCCTCAAGTGCTCTGGCGCTAAGCACCTTGGAAACTATATTTCTATTGGCGGAGCTCTTATGAAAAAGATGAACATCAAGGATGGAGACATGCTTAATGTAAGGCCGATTGCATAATATCCGGCAAGAGTATTTACGGCATATGAAAGGACGGAAGGTATGTCCGATCTAAATAAGATACTGGAGAGCTTCTGCAAGATAGATGGAGTCAAGGGAGCTTTCCTGACCGACAAAGACGGGCAGTTGAGAGAAAAGATCATTGAGGAAGGTATTGAGCTGGATCTTCTTAAATCCTTTCTCTACAACAGTACGAAGAGCGGTCTGGATATTGCTCCGGATATTCAGAAGGATAGACTGAATCAGTCTTATCTGGAATTTGAGGATATGAGCCTCACTTCAATCATACTTGCAAACGATGACATACTTACCATCTTTTCTTCCTCCGGTGTCAATCTGGGAAGGATACGCCTGGAGATCAGGAAGAATAAAAAAACCATAGAGAGTCTGCTTGATTAGAAAAGAGAGCTTATGCCGATAATAGAGGAGGTAGCCGCCATTTCTGTGGAAGAAGCCTACACCACACTGGATATACAGATTGAGAAGCTTGCCGAGATAGTGCAGGAAAATCCTGAGGATATCACGGTACTGCTGGCTTATGCAGAGTTGAACCTGCGGCGTGGACGTTATCTGGAAGCGCTTCAGGCATATCACAGGATAATGAGCATAAAGCCTGACGTGATAGATGTGCATGTGGGTCTCTCTCGAATATATCTGCGTCAGAATATGATTACCGAAGCTTTTAACGAGATTGTAAAGGTCTTTCAGCTTTCACCTGCTGATATTGAAGGGCGGATCATGTATGACAGACTTATGGATATCGGCGAGCCCTCAGCTGAGACTCAGGATGCCATAAGGGATCTTACAGTAACCGACCCCGAATTCGAAGATCTGAAATTGTTCAGGCATCAGAAAGAGCTTGAAAGAGAAAGGCTGGAGGGAGAGATTGCCCAATTCGAGAAGATAATGGAAGAACACGATGAAGAGCCTATCTATGAATACAACTTCGAGATGGCGCTTAACAGAAAGAAAAATATAGACGAGCTTTTTAAATATATTGACTCTCTTGAGAGCTATCTTGCACAGAAGGCTCTGGAAGTCAAACCTGATATCATGCCTCCCGCAGCTGAAGAGCCTGCAGAACAGGTTGGAGAGGCAGAGCTTCAAGGTGAAGAGACTTCTGAGGAGAGTGCTGAGACATCAGTTGTTGATGAAGCTGCCGAAGAAGCTGTTGAAGAGGTTCATCAAGTGGACTTTCCAACCCGGGAAGATCAGCCTGTCGAAGATGATTCGACAGTAATATTTCCTGATGACGCTCAGCTGCCGGTTGAAGAAGAGCAGAGTGAGATCATTCCAGGTGAACAGGAAGACGAGGCGCCTCCTGCTGCCTCTGTCGAGGGGGGGGGGAGCATCGCCGGAGAATCAGAGATGACTGAAGTCGTCAGCGAAGAGACTCCACACGTCGAAGATAGTCCATCTGCAGAGGAGATAGCAGTTATCGAAGAAGAGGAAGTGATTGAAGAACCGCCTCCTCCTGAGCCGGTCAAAGAGGGCCCATCTGAAGAGCGAATACAGTTCTATCAGCAGGTGAAGGACTCGATAACCACTATCCTTGCAGCTCTGATCAAGACAAAGGGAGTCACCGTGGTCATGGCGGTGGCCGGAGATGGATATGTGGTTGACAGCATTGTAAATGAGGCTATTGATTATGCACAGATAGGAAAGAAAATCAGCTCCGGGATCGAAGTCATCCGCCACTGGAGAGATGGAGAAAAAGGAAGATCGTTCCTTTACTGGGTTCTTGAATTTGAGCAGGGGCTTGTGGTTGTTCGTGCCATCAACAGTGAATACTTCCTTGTGGCCATAGCAAAAGCCGGAGCAAACTTCGGTGCAATGCGCTACAGTATGGATAAAGGGAAGGAAACGCTCGACGAGATCCTGTCTTCTGCCCCATCGGATTAAGTCTCTGCCGACTAATGTCTCGAGGTGTGAAAACAGAATCAGCAATGGGACGGTATTCTGTGTAAAGAGAATCCACTGGTCTGCAGAGCCTCAGCTACCTGCAGGCGCTTTCTTATATGAATGACAGAGCCCTTATTCCTGCAAAGAGGTGATTTCACTGACGCTCACTGAGCGTATTTTTGAAAAATATATCGAATGGATCCCCAGGGTGTTTATCTGTGTCCTCCTGCTTTACGTTTCCATCGATTTTGGAGGACATCACTATCAGCCTGAATCTCTCTTCAGGTTTTTTACCTTTATATTGACATCATTCTGGCTGCTCATGCCTTTCAGGAAGCTCCCTGTGATTGAGAATATTAAAATACCACTGGTGGGATTCCTTATTACCTCTTTTCTTTCAACAGTATTCTCGGCTTATATTCACGACAGCCTGCTTGAATGGAGCAACTTTCTCTGCTATATTCTGCTCTTCATTATGATCTACGACCTTTTCAGCGCTCCGCGCTTCCATCATTTCTTCATTCATTTTCTAATGTTCATAGGCTTTGTTGTCTGCTGTACAGGAGTTTTTTTCTTTCTTTTTTTTCAGAGTGAAAAGGGGGGTATGTACGGCACTTTTTATCAGGCTGATGTGTTCGGCGGCTTTCTTCTACTGTTTTTTCCTCTGTCTTGCCTTCTCTTCTATAAAGCCAGGGAGCCTGTAAAGCTAATTCTGTATGGTATTTTTACTGCACTCTCAGGGACATGTATGATTATGACCTATTCCCGTGGAGTCATGCTGAGCCTTATTGCGGCAATGCTGATACTCTTCAGTCTGATGGCGCTCAGGAAGGTAAAGGGACCTCCACTTCGGGAAGTACTGATAAAGAGCACTGTAATTATCCTTATTATTGTAATGGCTTCCAGGCTCTTCTCAATGGGTAAGACAGAGGGACATGTAAAGGAGCGCCTGAAGGAAAGAGCTGTAGAGCTTGTATCGGAAGGTGATTCTTCCCGTCTGGCCCGGCTGCAGTTCTGGAATGCTGCATTGAAAATCTCGATGGATTATCCTTTTTTCGGAACCGGGCTGAAGACCTTTGGAAGGTTTTATCCTCCTTATGAAGATGATATCAGGCACTTCTCAAAGTATGTGCATAACCTCTATCTGCAGGTCGCATCGGAAATGGGATGGCTGACCTTCTTCTTTTTTATGGCCCTGCTGTGGTGCCTTTTCAAAAGCTTTTTCAAGCTCCTTCCCTCATGCGAAGATGATGATTTTCTGTATTTTTCTCATCTTGGGATAGGAATAGGGGCCATTGCAAGCTTCATACATCATTTTGTAGATGTGGACTGGTTTTTTGCAGCTCTCCCTGCGGTGTGGGCAGCCTTTTTTGCTGCGTCAATGGGGCGTCTGACCCGTTTCACTGCCGGCGGCGAGGTAAAGGAAGAGGCAACAGGTTTTCGTGACGAGGACTTTCTCATCAGGGGGCTGAGCCGTCATATGGCAGCTCAATTTGGACTGTGCATCTTTCTGATGTTTTTTTCTCTTATCATGATACTGCCGCTTTTTGCACAGAGGTATGGAGAGCAGGCAGAGATCCATAAGGCTGAGGGCAGGATCCCTCAGGCTGTTGAATGCTACTCTATTGCGCTGAGGCTGGACCCTTTCCACAGCGAGATGCAGAGGAATCTCGGCGATCTCTTTCTGCTTCAGGCAATGGCCGGCCACGATGAGAAGGAGAATCTGAGGCGTGCTCTCCACTATGCACAACAGGCTGTCTCTGTCGACCCTCACAGGGCGGTGCTTCATCATTTCACTGGTAAGATATACTGGAGGATGAATTTGCCGGAGCAGGCACTGGCGAGCTTCAAAAAGGCTATAGAGCTCGATGGTAAGAACTATCCAAGCTTCTATAATGACACTGCCACATACTATGCAGAGAAGGGAGACAACAGGGAGGCTGAAAAGTATTATATCACCGCCATAAAGAACTTTCCTCTTGAAGTATTCAGAACTTTCTGGCCTTTCCGGGCCACCCCTACGAAAATTCAGCTCTCAGAGACATACCTGGGGCTTGGAAATCTATACCTGAAAGAGAAGAGGTTTTCTGAAGCAGAGTCTTTGTTCAAGACTTCGATAGAGCTTCAGAAGGAAAATTTCTCGGCATATTTCGCTCTTTCTTACTCTCTCTATCAGCAGAAGAAGTTCAACGAAGCCCTCTCTTCATTTTTAGAGGCAAAGAAGCTTGATCAGAAATTTCCTCTCACTTATCTATTTCTGGGCTATATTTACAGGGAACTGGGGAACATACCTGAGTCTGAGAGCAACCTGAACAAGGCATATACCCTCGACCCTAATCTGAAGAAGCAGGAAAAAGAAAAGAAATGATGCATGTCACTCCATGTCTCATTTCATGAGCAATGTGAAACACGCCGGGCCATTGGATACCTTTTAAAACAATAGGATATATCTTCTTTTTGCAGAACTATATTACCAGGTATTTACCCGGCGACTGGAAAGCTGGGAGATAAGCCAGACAACACTGGAGAGACGCAATGAGAATAAGGTTACTCACAGTGCTGAATATTTACTGAATCCGATACCCAGAGAAACGGACAGGTAATGGACATCAGCGTTATCAAGCTAATGAGCAGACACCCTGTTTGGATGAGGCAGCAGATAAAGGACTATTTCGAAAGATGGCTTCTGCTGAAATGGTATTACTGGGTTGGCCAGGCTCAGTGCGGAGTCCCACCAAGGCTTGTCAGTGTGAGAATGAATCCGCCGGATGTCGGAGTTCCCTGTATAATTGGTCAGTTCGGCTCTTTTGGCATCCCTCCCTCAAAAGATGCTAAAAAGGAGGCTCCCAGGTATCTTCCTCTCCCCAGATTCAAGGTTCTGCTGGATGAAGTAGCTGCCATAAAAGCACGGCTCCGTCTCTGGGGGAGCGACCCCTTCATTCATCCGGATTTTAGCTCGATTATTGAATATATTAAAGAGAAGAGCATATATTGTGCGATTCATTTGAGAGCCTCATCTCTTTCAAAGTATGCCGAGGCTGTCGTGGATGCCGGAATCGATGAGATGACGGTCTCCATTGATGGACCGGCCTCTGTTTACAGGACTATTGATCACCGATCAGATCATTTTCTGCGCTTTGAACAGGGTGTCAGAGAGCTTATCACAGCAATCAGAAGGAAAAAGGCTAAAGGTCCTCTGGTGAGGGGCAATGTGCTTATTATGGCGGAAAACTATCACTATCTGGGCGATGTGCTCACTCTGGCACAGGATATGGGTTTTGAAGCACTAACTTTCACATATACATTTTCTATGACAGAGCAGATGGGATTGAGCCATCATCATGCATTTCTGGATACTTTTAACTGTCCTGCCCAGTCGTGGGAGCGCTACAGAATTGACACCAGTGGGATAGAGATCTCCGCTCTGCTGCGTGAGGTAATGCGCCTGAAAAGCAGGTCAAATAGAATCCCCGTGGATTTTTTCCCTGCACTGAAGCCCTGGCAGATTGGTGATTTTTATAAGAGCCCGGGCTTTTCGTGTGGACTCGATCGCTGCAGGGTGCCCTGGTTCATGATGAATGTCCTGGAGGATGGAAGTGTCGTATCCTGTGTTGACTATCCGGATTATACTCTGGGGGATCTTAATGATGACACAATATCTGCCATCTGGAACAATGAAGAGATGAGGCACTTCAGAACTGAGCTTATCAAACTTGGCAAGTTTCCTGCATGTGCAAAATGCAGCGGACTTTACAATGTATAGAAGAGAGTTAATCTCTTTTGGAGTTGATGGATCGTGAGATTACGTCGCAGTATACTCTTAAGTCTGGTAGATCTTTCGCTTTCGCTTGCTGCAGTTGGTCTCTCCATACTGCTTCGCTTTGAAGGTGAGATTCCAGCCCGCTATTTTGCGGCAGGTCAGTATCTGTACCTCTTCTCGGCAGGGATGGCCCTTGCATGCGTCGTGATGTTCCATGCCTTTAACCTGTATGAAAAGGTATGGCGCTACGCAGGAATTCACGAACTCTTGACCATTGTTTACGCAGTTACTGTTGCGCTGGCACCTTTTTTTCTCTACGCGATGATTACCGGAGGGCGCGTCTATCCTCGAGGTGTAATAGTGATTGTCTGGTTTTCTTCAATCTTTTTTCTGGGAGGGATTCGCTTCATACTGAGGATTGCAAGCCAGGAGATGGCTCCCGGCAGGATCCAGGGAGCCAAGAGGGTGTTCATAGTGGGAGCCAATGACATCGGAGAGATGGCTCTTCGCGAGCTGCAGCGGCACAGACTCTCAGGATACATCCCTGTCGGCTTCATAGATGATGATCCCTCCCGAAAGAATGTGGTCATTCACGGTGTTCCTGTTCTGGGAGGTAAGGATGATCTGAACCGTCTGATCGAAGAGCGGCATATTGATGAGCTGATCATAGCTTTTTCCTCGCCATCTCTTGTCAGAAGCATAGTGACGCAATGTGAGAAGCTGAAGGTTGGCCTTAAAATCATTCCCAGCCTTTCGGAGATAATTGACGGACGGGTGGCTGTAAACCAGATAAGAGAAGTGCAGATACAGGATCTTCTGGAGCGTGAGCCTGTTTCGCTTGATATGGAGAGGATATCTTCATATATAAACGATAAACGTATACTTATTACTGGTGCAGGAGGCTCAATCGGCAGCGAGATCTGCCGGCAGTTAGTGAGGTTGTGTCCTGGAGAGCTTATCCTGCTCGGCCATGGCGAGAACAGCATTTATGAGATATGCGTGGAGCTGTCGCGGAAGACCGATGTGCCTCTGAGAAGCGTAATAGGAGATATACGGGATTTTAACAGACTGAACCATATTTTTTCACAGTACAGGCCTCAGGTTGTATTTCACGCCGCTGCACACAAGCATGTGCCTCTGATGGAGAACAATATCGTCGAAGCTGTGAGCAACAATATTTTCGGCACGAAAAACCTTGCAGAGCTGTCAGACAGGCACGGTGTGGAGCGGTTTATATTTCTCTCCACAGACAAGGCGGTCAATCCTGTCAGTATCATGGGGAGCACAAAGAGGATGGCAGAGCTTATCGTTACCCGTATGGCTGTGAATTCAAAGACAGAGTTTGTTGCAGTGAGATTTGGAAATGTCCTGGGCTCCAGAGGCAGTGTGGTGCCAACTTTTGCGCAGCAGATAAAAATGGGAGGGCCTGTCACAGTTACTTCAGAAAACATGACCAGGTTTTTCATGACCATACCTGAAGCTGTGCAGCTTGTCATTCAGGCAGGCGCCATTGGAGGGCACGGCGAGATATTTATTCTGGATATGGGCAAACCAATAAGGATTATCGATCTTGCAAAGAACATGATACGCCTTTCAGGCTTTGAAGTTGGAACCGATATCAGGATCGAGGTCAGAGGTGCCCGTCCAGGGGAGAAGATTGAAGAAGAGCTTGTCAACTATGGAGAATGTCTGGAGAAGACAGAAGTGCCAAAAATACTGAAAGTGGCAACTGGAGAACTGTACATCGGGGAGCTGGAGAAGTTCCTGGAGAGCCTTAAAGAGGCTCTTGAAAAACAGAGTGAAGAACAGGCCCGTTCAACTCTGGTCCAGGCGCTCAGTCTTTTCTGCAGAAAGGAGTCCTGTAACGAAATCAATCATTGATGGAGTGTGGTGTGAATATGGATTCTTCTTCAGGCTATCACAGCCATATGTCAATAATAAGTCATGATCTGGAGAGAAGCTATCGGGGCCTCTATCTTCTGCTGGCTGCACTGCCATTTCTGATAACAGGCTCTTACTATCTGATTACATGCCTGCCCGATGTGGATAATGGCCGTGAGTTCAAGCCTTCGGATTTCAAGATGGCGGTTATACTGTTTTCAATTACTGCGGCATTTGTGTTATTGGGAGTGCGGATCATGCGTTTTCAATATCATCTTCTTCTGGATAGAGAAAATGGACGTTATCATTACAGGAAAGAGTATCTTCTGACTACGAGCCGCCTGGATGGTGATATCAGGCATATCAAGGAAGTCTCGATAAGAAAGATTTCTGCGATTTCGGACAGGACTCTGCTGTCAAAAAGACCTGTCTATCAGGTCGCATTGAGAATTGCCCATCAGGATGCAGTGGTATATATGTCGCTGAAACAGAATGAGGCGCATTCCATGGCACAGCAGTTTTCGGGGTTCCTGAATGTGCCTCTGCTCTCTGATTCAGAGGAAGAAGGGGGATCTGCATAAAAAAAATGCTCTGTCATGTTGACATATTCCATTTTTTGTATTAGAATGGGAGCGTTCATTTAAATCAAAGCACATAGGGGGCGTTTCCTTTGACTACTCCTGCAATAAGCGGAAAAGACGTGAAAAAAAACTGGTTCCTCGTTGATGCAGAGAACAAGGTTCTCGGGAGACTGGCAACACAGATTGCTCATATTCTCATCGGGAAGCATAAAACAACTTTTGTTCACTATATCGATACGGGCGATTATGTGGTGGTGATAAACGCCGATAAGGTGAAACTCACCGGAAAGAAATGGCATGACAAGCAGTATTTCAACCACAGTGGATATCCGGGCGGCGTGCGGCTCCAGAATCCAACTCAGGTGAAGCAGAAATATCCAGAGCGGCTCATTCTTCACGCCGTTAAAGGTATGCTGCCGAATAATAAATTGAGATCGCGCCGGTTGAAAAAGCTTAAGGTCTACACAGGCACAGGGCATCCGCACGATGCTCAGAAGCCGGAAACGCTGGATATCTAATTGGGAGGGTATATAAGTGGCCAGAGCAAAGATAATACAAAAAGCAGCATCACATTATGCCACAGGGCGAAGAAAGACTGCAATTGCCCGAGTGTGGATAACACCCGGAAAGGGAACCATTTTAATCAATCAAAAACCTATTGAAGTCTACTTCAGAAAGATATGGGAGCTCAATGTCAGGAAGCCCCTTGAGGTGGCCAAGCTTCAGGATAAGTTTGATATAATCGCCAAAGCGCACGGTGGTGGTATCTCCGGTCAGGCCGGAGCTATCAGGCACGGAATTGCAAGAGCACTTGTCTCTTTCGATGAGAACCTGAGAGTTCCATTGAAGAGAGATGGGCTCCTGACCCGTGATCCAAGGGAAAAAGAAAGAAAGAAATATGGAAGAAAGCGTGCACGTAAAGGCTTCCAATGGACAAAGCGTTAAGCGATTCAGCAATGCCCTTTTGACAGGGGCTTACAATATTATGCCTGCTAGAGAAGGCTTGTCGATCGTCAGAGATGGCGTGTGACAGGCCTTCTTTTGCAGGAGGCTTTCTGATGGGACTGGCGCAGGAAGGATTCTGCAGAGATCTTCCGGCCTGCCTGATGATGGTTCAGCCAGGGATAGAGAGCATAAAGAGTTTTCAGGGTTTCTCCGGGCCTCCTGCGAACCCTGTATGCTCAATAATCTCCGCGAGTCTTATCAGGATTTACCATGCTCAGGTTTTATGCGGCCCCGACAAACTTCTTCAGGAACGAATCAAAGCCTGTATCCTTCATAAGGGATGTCTTCAGATAGACATCATCGAAATCCTCTTTTCTGAAGGGAAAATAGATTGACGGCCCCTGCTGTTCATAGCGGCAATCAACACCGCGCTGGTAAACTACAACACTCTTTGTAGCTGCTATTAGATCAGTGGCAGCAGCTCTGAATGTCTTGTCCTCTATTCTTGTGTCTGCCAGGAACTTCTCCAGAACCTCTATGAGGTCACGCTGTTGAATGTTTGCAATCGGAATAATCATGGGGATTCCAGTCAGATATGGATCCACATTTTTTACATCCTCTTTCATATATGTCAGCATCCTGGGATCAGAGATAAGCCGCTCAGCCTCTTTCGTAAAGCCCTTGAGGCATTTTGCAAGGTTTCTTCCCTTTTCAGGGTTCAGATCATATGCTCCGTAAATTTTGCCGAAGGTCATGCTGTTGCCAAGGTCTTCATCTATTCCGGCGCCTGGAAAGGACGGGGCCGAGATGACGTTGTCAACCATATCGCGGGCAAATTTCTCAGGGCTGTTTCCTGCTGTACTGTCATTTGTGACGTATTCGAAGAAAACATTGGGGTCGTTTCCCATCATCACCTCAGGTGATGCGTTGAGATATTTTACATCTCCATATCTGCTGAGGGCATAGATGAATGATGTGTTTCCCATAAGACACGATCCCAGGAAGAGATTGTCGATAGAACGCTTTACGCCTTTTTCGGCATTAAATTGTTTAACACCGTCATGGATGCCCTTGGCGAAGTCATCCACAGACATTGCCGAGTTCGCTTCTGCGTTGTTGTCCTTGCCATCAGGGAGAAGGCCCTTCTCCGCACCGCCGTGCCCTGCCACTAGAAAGCGGATAAAGCCATCTTTAGGATGCCTTGACATTGTTTTATATACAAAGGAAGACAATGTAGCAGGATCGTTCATCAATGTATTGGGATCCATTCGCTCTATGACCTGAGCCTCATCCTTCTGCAGGTATTCATATAAGAGGTTTTTCTTCTCAGGCATGTCGCTTCTGAGAAACTCCATATCCGCATTGGCATTGGAGCCAATCTTCATTGCCCGCAGGGGTGCATCATCATACCCCATGATATGGTCTGCCTTAAAGGGGGCGACAAAGTAGCACATGAAAAGATTCTTCTTTGCCGTCTCCGGGTCGACAAACTTTGTCTTATCGGCGATGGTTCCTCTTCTGACATATTCATCAAGCTCTCCGGTACTTGAAACCGATGCAAGTGAGCCGTCTTTCTGGAGAATAACCATGTCTCCCCTGTCTTCGAGGAGATAATATGCCGAATCCCAGTCTATGGAGCTCATCCTTTTTTCATATTCCTTGAGGAAGCTGCTGCTTTCCTTCTTATCCTTTCCTGCCAGAGGCACGAGTGCTCCTCTTGCTGAATTATCCTCCATCCTGACAAAGAGCGTTGCCTCTTTCTCTTCAAGCTGCCTGCAGTTATCCCTGAAAATCTTATGAGTCTCTGTCAGGCCTTCAGATTTGCTCTTGATAAAATCGAGTATCTGTGACAGCTCAAGGGAGTAATCCGCGCCAGTCAGGCTGATCTTCCCCTTCCGGATGAGGTTGACCTTTTCTCCCCTGCCCAGTTGATTCAGGATGCATCTCTGTTCCATCGCTTTGCTGACCTTGTTTTCCGCAGCCCACTGCATGCCTGCCATTGGATCGGTGGGCATGTTGAAAGGCGGTTTTGTCAGATCCGGGTTTACATCATAGCCGATGTCATCAACTCTCTTCAGGATGGCCAGCACAATGTCAAGCCCTTTGTTTGAAAGTGGCTTTGCCTTGAGAGCGGCATCCACCTGAGACAGAGAAGAAGGGGGATCTGATATGCATCCGGGAAATGTGGCCTGAATAAGGAGGCGGTTCAGGCGATAGGATTCCTTCTGGGTAAGATCTCTTTCTTCGCTTTGTGCGATGATATTACTGGCTTCTACGGGGAGCTCCATGCCTGTGAATGAATCACGATCATAGAGGCCTGCATTATGTATAGAATAATTGACAATCCAGCCTACTCTGCTGTCATTGTCATTGCTCTTCTGCAGAGCTTCCCTCACATACTGCGGCAGCTGCTCCCATATTCTCGCTGTGGCAGGTTTGTCGTGGCTGAGTGTTCCGGATATTATTTCCTGACTGTTTTTTATGCATTCCAGAGATTCCTTCCCGTCATAGATGAGCTGTGTATCGCCATCTACCGGGTATATATTTCCGTATCGATCGGTCATTTCCATATTGAGGCCGTTTTTGATGACAAGAAGGGCTCCCTTTGCATCGGTCTGACAGTTCGGTATACCTATATCAGAGCTGTCAAACATTGACGATGATCTGAAATAGAAACGCCCGCCCTTGTTTTCAAACTGTGAGAGCTTTTCAAAGGTTTTCCTGTCTTCAGAGGAAAGACTTTCCAGATCGTTTTTTAACAGCTTTACAATAACTTTAACATCGTCGGTGCTTTTCATGTGGTAGAAAAACATATCGACTTTCTTGCAGTCGAGGGGAGGGAGCTGATTGCTCATCCCGCTTCTTACGAAGTCATTGAGCACAGATTGGGGATAGGCACCTGTGATCAGGGAGTTGCTGTCGTTTATGGTTTCATAGCCGGAGCGCGCTTCGTATATCTGCCTCAGCTCCCCGACAGCCTTGCCGAGCTCGATGAACTCTTTCATATACCTGGCACAAGCTTCGGAGCCTCTTTTTGACTCAATATCCATCATCTTTTCTGCGAGATTGTCAATCAGATAGTTGTTTTCACAGCCTTCTATGATTCCCCTGTCATTGAGCTCATGTAAGTCATTGAATATCTTCTGACGCATCGCTGTCTGTTTTTCTGGGGGGAGCTTTTCAAATTCGCTTTTAGGCTCATCATCAGTAAACAATCCGAAAGGATCGATATCTTCTTCAGCTTTATTTCCTACATCAACCGAATCCAGGACTCCCCGGGCATTCTCGCTTTTTTCTGCTGATGCCTGTGAGAGCCTTGGATATCCTGTATATGCCTGATTGTTTGTGATTGTGTTTGCCATTTGAACCTTTCCTTCCCTGATGTAGATGCTTCAGTGTCGATAATAATTTCTTTAAGAATGACAATCAAGTTCCAACAGCGTTCCAATATAAAAAGGGCGGAGCAGGTTAACCGGTTTTTCATCCGGCCCTGATGAAGGCGATAGTAATGAAATGCTTGCGAGAAAAAAAAAGAGGGCCCTGTTTCGGACCCTCTGTAGTGCATTGGAAAGGAAGTTTACTTGATCAGCTCAATGCTTGTTGTCTGATTAACTTTCTGTGATGCAGTCTGCTTCTTGTCATTTACAGAAATTGTCATAGTTGTTGAAATGTTCAGCTCTGCTTCTGATTTGACAATTCTTCCTTTTTTCAGAGCGAAGTAATAAGTTCCTTTTGCTTCCCCTTTGCCGGACTGGTCGAACTTCGTGGGGGCCTTATCAGCATCCTCCCCTTTCTGAAGCTTCTGATCTATCTTGGATATGAATGAGATTTTGGCGCATTCCATGTTGTTGACCTTTTCAATGCCATCGAGGGTGTACTTGGTGTTTCTGGTCTCCACCATCTTCATTGTGCCGCCAGGCATGGGCACTTCATTAGTCTTGTTGTCATCCCAAGATTCGCCAATCTTCAACGGTTTATCAGGAAACTCTGTACTTTTGTTGAAGTACTGCTTCATATCTTCGGGAGTGTCATCAATTTTGTCGCCTTCATATTCTATGACTTTTCCCCTCTTATTCATCTTCATGTTCACTGTCTTGCCTTCAATGCTTCCTGTAGGTAGCTCGAGAGTCTGGCCGTCCATCTCTTCAGAAGCTTTGATATTCTTGTATGTGACATCGACTGTGAGGTTTCCCTGCTTATCGACATCTTTGACTTTTTCAGTGTATTCCATCTGAGAGTTGACTTTTCTCTTCTTGTTTTTGCCTTCAGGCATGGTCATGGTCATGGACTGCGTGCTTTTCAGCTTGTATAGTGACTCATCGTTCTTGCTCATCCTGTATTGAAGATCGACTGTGTTCTTCCCGCAGCCTGTCAAAAAGAGAAAAATCGCACAGACAAGCAGAAATGAAAAAAGATGGCTTATTTTTGCTGTATACATAGTCATCATCACTCCTTTCGTTGAGCCATATATGATTCTCTAAAGGTCATGTGAATCCTTCTCACTGCCGGAAGTATTTACAAAGGGGAAGAATGGCTTTGACACAGCAGGAGTGCTCGATATAAGGAAGAATCATAAATATGAGAATCAGTTGTACTGATATACTGACGCAAATGCAGATGTCGTCAGTTTTGTTCTTGAGTAACAGATACAGCAAGGAGGAACAATGAAACCACGAGACATACTGGAGGGGAAAAAGGGTGATAAGCACTTTGTTCTTGGAAATGAGGCAATAGTCAGAGGAGCGCTCGAAGGAGGTCTGGCTTTTGCCGCTACCTATCCAGGCACGCCTTCTTCTGAGATAGGTGATATTCTCTGGGATATCGCAAATCCGGCCGGAACTTACTTTGAGTTTTCCATAAATGAGAAAGTGGCGATGGAAGTTGCTGCATCTGCCGCAGCCTGCGGGCTTAGAAGCATAGTCTTCATGAAGCATGTGGGCCTTAATGTAGCTGCTGATCCTTTTATGACAACAGTTTATACAGGCACGAAGGGCGGATTTCTGGTAATAGTAGCCGATGACCCTTCCATGCATTCCTCTCAGAATGAGCAGGATTCACGGTACTATGCCGAGATATCAAGGGCTCCAATGCTGGAGCCTGCCGATCCTCTCGAGGCATATCAAATGATGAAGGAAGGCTTTCTTCTCTCCGAGCAGCTTCAGCTTCCCTTCCTGGTCAGGACTACCACCAGGGTCGCCCATATCAGATCTGTTGTAGAGTTTGGAGAGCTGGGCGGGAGAAAGCTGGAAGGTGAGTTTGAGAAGAATGCGCCCCGATGGGTTCCAATTCCTGCCTTTGCCAGGACGATGCATCAGGAGCTTCAGAAAAGACTCGTGCAGGCCCGGGAAATGTCTGAAAGCTCTCCTTTCAACAGAGAAGAGGCTGTCGGCAATGAGCCGAAAGTGGGGGTTATCACGTCAGGATGTGCATACAACTACGTCATAGATGTGGCTGAAGCCCATGGCCTCTCGCTGCGGATCCTGAAGCTGGGAATGACCAGTCCGCTTCCGGAAAAGATGATTGAAAAGTTCCTGAGAGAGTGCAGGGAAGTGCTGATCGTGGAAGAGCTCGACCCGTATCTCGAAGAGCACGTCCGCGTCATCGCCCAGAGATGCAGGCTTGATGTCAATATAAAAGGCAAACACGACGGAACTTTCTCTGTGATGTACGAGTATAACCCTGATATTGTCAAAAACGCTCTGTTGAAGTTCCTGTCGAAACCAGCAGAGAACAGCGTAATCAATGTGCAACCTGTCGAACTCCCGCCGAGGCCTCCTGTGCTCTGCCCCGGCTGCTCTCACCGTGCTACTTATTATGCCGCAAAAGTGGCGTTGAGAAAGAGCAGGATCAAGGATGCGATATTCCCAAGCGATATTGGCTGTTACACACTGGGGATTCAGCCTCCCAGTTCAATGGCAGACTATCTGCTCTGCATGGGCTCCAGCATGGGTACCGGATGCGGCATCTCGAAGGCAACAGGCAAGACGGTGATCGCCTTCATCGGCGACAGCACTTTCTTCCACTCAGGTGTTGCAGGGCTCATAAATGCTTATCACAATAATCATTCCTTCCTCGCCGTCATTCTGGATAACCGTACGACTGCAATGACAGGACATCAGCCCAATCCCGGGCTCTCCTGTGAATCGTGCGGAGTGGCTTCGCCTCCGGTGGATATAGAAGGGCTCGTGAAAGCCATCGGTATAGAGTATGTAAAGACAGTTGATCCATACAGTGTAGACGACACTGTCACTGCTTTCCAGGAGGCGCTTTCCAGGAAAGGGCTCTCTGTCATTATATCGAGGAGGGAATGTGCCCTTGTGTCTGCCAGGGTGCGCAGAAAATCGGGAAAGAGGACTGTATATGGAATAAAGCAGGATACATGCTCGAAATGTTATGTCTGTGTGACCCAGTTTGCCTGTCCGGCCTTCTATAAGGAAGACAACGGCAGCGTTCATATCAATGCAGCGCTCTGTGATGGCTGTAGCGTCTGCGCTCAGATCTGTCCAACTAAATCAATAGAGGTGAAAGACCATGAATAAGAGTCTGCAGCTTGTAATAGTCGGCGTCGGGGGACAGGGAATCCTTACTGTCTCTGACATTCTGGGAACTGCCGCCATCGAGGAGGGTCTCAATGCTGTAATGAGTGAAGTGCACGGCATGGCGCAGCGCGGCGGTGTTGTAACAACTGAGATGAAGATAGGAAATTTCTCGAGCCCGCTCGTGGCAGATGGAGAGGCTGATATCATCCTCGGTTTTGAACCGGCCGAAGCTTACAGGATCCTCACCAAGGCGTCGAAGAAGACGAGGGTGGTGACGAATGTGGAGCCCCTTATCCCGACTTCCGTCTCCATCGGCCAGGCGAAATATCCCGATGTGCAGCAGCTGCTGCAGAACATGAAGGATTCAGGCCTCTCGGTCGTCGGAGTAAACGCCGTGGAGCTCGCTTCGAAGGCCGGGAGTGCAATGGCAGGTAACGTCGTAATGCTAGGAGCTATGTCGGCGCTCGACAACTTCATCCTCTCCAGGGAATCGATGGAAAAGGCTCTGAAGAAGCGGATCAGCCCGAAACTGCTGGATGTGAACCTGAAGGCTTTCGAGCTTGGATATGAATCTGCCAGAAAAAAAGGGGACAGCTGACCATGCGCTGTCAGATGAGATGAAGGATATCCTGAGGGCAGGTGCGTGGTACCAGAGGTCTGGCTCACAGTGGCTGCTCCCATCACACGACGAGCATTACCGCCCTGCGATGACGCTCTCTATTGTTTTGCTGCGGTTCAGGAAACCGGGACTGCAGTAAACCGCTATGTTTCTACAGCGCCTTCTCCTTCATCTCTTCAGGCGGCTCCACGTTCTGGGCCTTTACAGACGCGTCTGAGATTTTCTTCAGGATTCTGCGGAGGATCTCGCCATCGAGGCTCTGCAGGAACTCGTCGCACTCCTGCGAGGCCTGGGCAAACTCCTCCAGGATTGGACTGAGCCTGTCGAGAGCCTCTTTTGGAGTATTCTTGTCGCTGTTCAGCTGCTCCTGAGTCTTCGAAACGTATGCCTTGAATGTGCCCACCTGCGCTGCCGCGAACTCTGGCGTGCAATTTCCGTCGTCGACGGCTTTCATAAGCCTCACAAGCGGCTCTGCAGTCGGAGGAAGTGGAAGCTCAAGTATGTTCTGAGGTATTGACGTATCCATAGGCCTGCTCTCAGTCTCGTAAGTCATGGCCTGTTTCAGCATGAGCCTGGCGTTGCAGGATTTGCAGAACGATCTTGATTTTTCGTTTGCTGTACCGCAGAATGTGCACGGTATTGTCGCTTCCTCCACCGGTTCAGCCGTTTCGGCAGGAGCCGGCATCGTGTCTATGAACTTCTCGAGCGCTATCAGCAGGTATTCGTGGTCCCATCCGCTCAAATACGACTCGAGGCAGCCGATGACTTCCTCCTGGTAGCTGGCCTGCGGCGAGGACTTGAAGAATTTCAACATCTCTTCCAGGATAAAATCGGGAAGAGTGCAGTAGTAGGCGCCTTTAGTCGCCTCCACGAGAAGCTCTCCTCCTGTGCCGACCACTGTATCGCCCCAGCGGAGCGTGGCTTCGTCCAGTTCTGTGAAGGCTGATGAAAGCTCGGCAAGGGTGCCTTCATAGCGCTGCAGGCTTTCGGCTGTCAGGCTCTGAAGATCGATTAGGGATGCCCTCAGCTCTTCAAGTCCCCTGTCAATGCGGCCGACAAGCTCGCACTTTCTGGAAGGCCTCACGAAGAGCTTTTCCTTCGCATTGCTCCAGAAATCCTCCAGGCGCGGCAGTGAAGATATGGCAATTATTCCCACTTTTTCTGTCCACTCTGGGGTCTGACCTCCCTGTGCCTCTTGCAGCAGAATCTCCAGCTCATGACCGACAAGCGGTATTCTGAAACGGTTATACTGCTCAAAAAGCTGAAGGTCCCTGTCTCTTTTCCATTCGTTGAAGTAGTTGAGAATCCCGAAACCTTCTCTGATCTTGTCGCAGCCATAATCGAGAAGGCTTTTGTCACGGCTTCTGATAAACTGTTCCACTTCAGCAACGCCCTTATGGGTGATCTGGAAACCCAGGGTGAACTCTTTCTTGATTTCTTCTTTCAGAGTATGGGTAAGAGAGTTATACTCTTCTTCAAAGTTCTTGAGATACTCTTTGAAGGCGGGGAAGATTGCCTCAACTGTCTCAAAGGCCGCCTCCTTGTGGATATGAGCCCATCCAGTCATGAGAAAATCATTAACCACCGGGATTGGTGACAATACTCCCTTTTCCCTTATTGAGCTGAAGGTCGTAAGGCTGTCAGCCAGCTCAAATTCGAATTTGATCAGCTCATCAGATAACGCCTGATCCGGAGCTGCGCTTTCAAGCCTGTTCAGCAGCTCCATGCGCTTCCCCATGACAAAGTGCATATTTGAGAGAACTGTGCTCTCCTCGTCATTGAGGATGACAAGACTCTTGTTATCAAGCCAGCGCTGAACATTTACATGAAAATTCATATAAATCTGCAGGGCATCTGCAAGGTTCACATCATGACCTTTCATCGAGCGAGTCAGGCTGTTTATGAATTCTACAGTCTCAGACGGAAGATGAACTATTCTCATTGGTGACCTCCTTAAAGTTACATTGAGTCGAATACATGCAGGAAGCAGATGAGTATGCTTCCATCAATGTCTACGCTGTATCATGTCTAATATGCCCGGGCAAAATAGAGAATCTTATCGGCGTGAGCGCCGCAGCAGACGCATGAGCCTTCACCCTTCTCTTCGAGTGAGATGCATCGGGGTGTTGTCCTGGTCTTTTCAGCCACCGTATCAACACAGCTGTTATTGCCGCACCAGAGTGTCTTAAAAAAGCCTTTCAGCGTTTCCTTTTTCTCGATAAATTCGTCAAGAGTCTGAACGGCGTAAGTATTGGCATTGAGAAACTCCCTCGCCTTATCCAGCATTCTCTGCTGTATTGCCTTGAGAGTCTCTTCCACTGTCTGAACCAGATTGTCTTCTCCTACCTGCTTTTTCTCACAGTCGGCCCTTGAGACCAGCGTGACCTGCCTGTTCTCCATATCCCTGGGGCCCAGTTCGATCCGGAGCGGCACACCCTTCATCTCCCATTCGTTAAATTTCCATCCCGGCTTGTATTCGTCACGATCGTCCAGTTCGACACGGAAATGGCCTGACAGGAGGTTTTTAAGCTCCTGGGCTTTTGCAAGGACCTCTTCCTTCTTCTTGTAGAAGATTGGCACGATCACCACCTGAACAGGCGCTACGTTAGGCGGGAATCCAAGTCCTCTGTCATCGCCGTGAGTCATTATGAGGGCGCCTATTATTCTGGTCGAGACCCCCCAGGAGGTCTGCCAGACGTGTTTTTCAGTATTGTCATTGTCCAGGAATTTGATATCAAATGCTTTTGAGAAGTGCTGCCCAAGGTTATGAGAGGTTCCGGACTGAAGAGCCTGCCCGTCAGGCATGAGGGCCTCTATCGTGTAAGTATACTGGGCACCGGCAAATTTTTCGTTTTCTGTTTTCTGTCCCCATACCACAGGAATGGCAAGCACATTCTCGACAAACTCCCTGTAAATATTCAGCATCTGCAGTGTCTCGGCCTCAGCCTCCTCTTTTGTTCTGTGAGCGGTGTGCCCTTCCTGCCATAAAAACTCTGTGGTTCTTAGAAAGAGGCGTGTGGCTTTTTCCCATCGGACTACATTACACCATTGATTTACAAGCACCGGAAGATCGCGGTATGACTGGATCCACTTTGCATACATGCTGCAGATGATGGCTTCAGAAGTGGGGCGCACTATCAGATTCTCAGTCAGGTCTTCCTGTCCGCCTCTGGTGACAACTGCCACCTGCGGAGCAAAGCCTTCGACGTGCTCGGCTTCTTTCTTGAGGAAGCTCTCCGGAATGAAGAGCGGAAAATATGCATTTTTATGGCCGGTCTCTTTGAATCGCAGGTCCAGAAAGTGCTGAATATTCTCCCATATGGCATATCCATAAGGGCGTATAACCATACAGCCTCTTACCGGAGAGTAATCCGCCAGCTCTCCCTTCAGGATGACGGCAGTATACCATTCAGAGAAGTTTTCTTTTTTTGAGGGGATTTCTTTGACGAATTCCTGTGTAGATTCTTTCATTATCGTTGCTCCTTATATGGTGAGTTTTCTTACATTTCTATCTGATTCCTGGAACTTCCTCCATAGCCCGGTGCCTTCCCTTGTCTGCATAGAGGTTTTAACAGCTCTGAAGCGAATATACAACAGTGAATCTGCTTTTCCTGATGAATAGATCCGGAGGTGTGAGCAATGAACTGTCCCTTATGCCGTGTTGCCATGAAAGAGATAAATATCAGCGGAGTCAATATCGATGAATGCACACAATGCCACGGACTCTGGTTTGATAACCTTGAGCTTGCCCGTCTCGATGAAAAAGTTGAAGGTGATGGTGAGGCACTGGAGAGGCTCCTTTCATACTCCAGGAGAAATGACAGTAATCGAGGCAGTATCATCTGTCCCAGGTGTTCAGCGAAGATGCACAGCCGAAGCTTCTATTATAAAAGTGATATCAGGATTGATGAATGTTACAGCTGCGGCGGCACGTGGCTCGATGCCGGCGAACTTGATGCAGTGCGTAACAATTTCAAGGATCAGGATGAGAGGGAAGCCATCTTTGAGAAGATGATCTCCACCAATGAGGATTACCTGGCAATGATGAAATCTCAGACTGAGACTCAGCAGAAGACAATGGCAATCCGCCAGAAGGGGCTTCTTCGGAACCTTGTCAATATCTGTTTCAGTGGGCGTTAGAGTCCTGTTTTATAGAGGATTCTGTAAATACCCTGCAGCACTTTTCCAGGGATGCTCATTATCCCCCCTCTGTTATCCATCAATACGAGGCTGTCGATGAGCTTTTCCTCTTTTATCTTCGCCTCCTGATTGACAGCGGCGAGCAGAGCCATCATCTTCTTCTCGGTTTCCGGATCCAGCTCTTTCTCCTGTTCCAGAGAATACTGGAATACTTTTCTTATCTCTCCATCGTCCATGAAGATGCCGCATCCCTTTTCGCATCCATCTATGATTATGCCGCTCGAGATCATGTAGTTGTATCGGAAGAGCTCATTGTTGCAGCGGGGGCATTTCAGCCCGCTGACTCCCGGAGTTTCCATCCTCTCGAATTCGGCATCGAAGCTTTGCGCGAGAGACGATTGTGATGCTGATGATTCGCCCATCCTGAGCACTTCCTGAAGCTCATCGTTGTCAAACCATATACCTTCGCATCCATCACAGAGGTCGATATTCACATTGTTGATCTTGACTATTCTCATCGTTTCCTGGCATCTGGGGCAGATGGCGCTCACGGTGTATCCTCCTTGGCATATTATTTTCAGAGATTGTGTGGTCCAGCTATGTCACATCCGGTATGTTGGCGTCTTCCGGAGAAGGCTCATTCATCATTGTTTCTATCAGATCTGCTCTTGAGACAATTCCGACAATCTTCCCCTTTTTAACGACAGGGAGGCGGTTCACCTTCCTGTTCACCATCAGAGAGGCTACATCTTCTACAGGACAATCTTCGTTGACTGTGACAACTTTTTCTGTCATGATATCTCTGGCGGTTACTGCAGTAATCTTTTTCAGTTCAGCGTCGATCTCGGTGATCCTCTTGAGATAGATGATTCCTCCCAGGATCTCAATGTGGGGCGGTGTCTCAGGTTTGGCCAGCTTCATTATCAGGTCACCCTCTGTGACAATTCCTATTACCTTATGCTCTTCATCGATTACAGGAACCCCGCTTATACGGTGATCGTGGAGAATTCTTGCAATTTTATCTATCGATGTATCGGCAGTAACAGTAATCACATCACTGGTCATGATGTCTCTTGCCTTCATTGTCAGTAATCCTCCTTTTTATGGTCAGTAAAACTGCCCTGCTGTGTATTCAGTAAATCATAGAGGTTCCGGAGCAGGGTGAATCATGTTGAAGAGTGTCACTTCTTTGATTTTCAGGCGCCTGTCGATTTCATCAAAGCGGCTTTCGCGCATGCATTGAATCGCACCGGGGATGCGGGAAATCAGATCGGATGCTACGATCCCTCTGGCGCCGATGCTCGAGGCCGCCATATCACCGGCAAGGCCGTGGACGTAAACTCCCAGCAGTGCAGCATTGTGAGAAGGTAATCCCTGGGCGATGAAGCCTGTAATTATTCCGGTCAGCACGTCACCCATCCCTGCAGTTGCCATTCCGGCATTTCCCGTAGGGTTGATGTATACCTCACCTTCCGGTGTGGCAATAAGGCTGTGGGCGCCTTTCAGTACCGTAATAGCGTTATAGCGCTCTGCACATTCTCTGCATATTTCAACGGGGCTGTCTGCAATCTCTTCTGTGGATCTGCCAAGCAGCCGTGCCATCTCTCCCGGATGGGGTGTCATGACAGCTCTTTCGGGATTGCCGGGTGCGGCCAGGCCGGGATACAGCGCATCGGCATCCAGCACTGCAGGGATGTGGAGCGAGTGGGTGAGGCCTGCAATCAATCTCCCTGTCAACACTCTTCTACCGATTCCCGGACCTGCCGCTATGACTCGTGAGCCCTGAGCGGCTTTCACCAGCATATCTGTAACACTTCTCAGATCAGAAGGCCTCTTCAGGTCGGGGTATGGACATGTAATTGTCTCTGTGAGCTTCGCTTCCATGATGGCATTCAGGCTCTCAGGCACTGCCAGCGTGACAAGCCCTGCACCGGATCTGAGGCAGCTTTCACAGGCCAGTGCCGCAGCTCCGGTATAGCCTTTCGAGCCTGCAATCAGAAATGCCCTTCCTGATGTCCCCTTATGAGCATTTTCATGTCTCTCCGGAATGAATGGAGCAACTTTCCGGGCGGTCAGAAGGGAGATTCCATTCTGAACGGATTCTGTGAGCTCCTGCGGAAAGCCGATATCCGCCACAAAGATCTCACCTGCAAATATAGCTCCCGGATACAGCAGCAGTCCGGCTTTGGGGAGCCCCATGGTGACTGTGACAGATGCCTTTACTGCAACACCGCAGATCCGTCCTGTGCTCCCGTCTATGCCTGAAGGTATATCAACTGCCACTGCCGGTTTCTCTGAGCTGTTGATCATAGCTATGACATCTTCAGCGAGTCCTTTAACAGGGCTGCAGAGGCCTGTGCCGAAAAGGGCGTCCACTATCAGGCTGGAATCGTGCAGAAGTGTTGTGAGCATGGATATTTGACTGTTATCTCTGCACTCCCGGAGATCAGGGCTGTTTCCTGCAAGAAGCCGGTAGTTCAGAAGGGCATCCCCTTCCAGCTTTTCTTTCTTTCCCACTATGACAGTACTGCAGATGACACCCTGCCTCTGGAGGTGGCGGGCTATCACGAATCCGTCACCGCCGTTGTTTCCTGTCCCGCAGATGACTGTCACTTTTTTCCCGACAGCATGAAAACGCTCGAGTATCACTCTGGTTGTCAGGATTCCTGCTGTTTCCATAAGCAGGGCGCCTGGTATGCCGAACTGCCGGATTGAAGTCCTGTCTATCTCCTGGATCTCTGCTGATGTAACCACTCTCATTTTTCTCTATCCTTCCGAATCTGTCAGATCAGCTGAAGCGTCGGGCTTCTTGCCCGCGCCTTCTGAAGAGACTGCACAGTGAGACGATAAGTAACTCCATAACTGTCCTGAAGGGTTTCCCCTTTTTTTTGCCTATATCGGCCTGGAGTAGAAGCTCATATATCTTCTGAATCTGTGCTCCTGTCAGTGAAGAGGCCATTTCGGCGCTCTTCTTTACCCAGTATTCGGATTTTTTCAGCTTCCCTGCAGCTTCCCGCACCGAGCCCATGGAGCTGACTTCACGTCCTACACTGATAATATTCAGGAAATACCTGTTGATGTAAAAGAGAATACCAAAGTTCTGCTCTCCGGTGCCGGTTATTTCGTGATAGATACGCAGCGCTCCGTCGATATTGCCTTTTGTGATATGTTCGGTGAGCTGATACATCTGAGCCTGGGGAGTATATGACGATATGGCCTCCACATCCTGCCGCGTGATTATTCTTCGGGAGCCGCAGAAGGAGCGCAGCTTTGTCAGCTCTGTAGAAAGCATCCACAGATCGTCACCTATTCTCTTCCTGAGCATCTGAGCTGCATCCTGCCGTATCTCAAAGCCTGTCCGCTTCAGTGATGCGATGATCCATTCCTCAGTCTCACTTTCGCTGAGTGAGCAGTGCACAGTTACGGCTTTGCTCTTTATCAGCGATTCCATCTTTTTTCCGATCCCTTTTTTACCTTTTCCGGATGACGAAGTGAGGGCCGAGAGAATGACGATCGTGCTTTTCAAATCCTCCCTGAGAAAATCGGCAAGGCGATCCCTTTCCTTTTCATCCAGCTTCTGAAGGTATTCCAGATAGACGATCCGGACAGGGGACATGAGAGGGTATTCCATACAGAGCGAATATACAGCTCTGGCCTCGGTTTTTTCCGATCCTTTTATCCTGGAAAAGTTAAAGTCTTTGAACTGCTGATCCAGCTCCGTATCTGTAATATGACTGACCGCATCTCTGATGAGATATTCATCATTTCCCTCAAGATAATAGAGAGTAAAGGCCTTCTTCTCTTTGCTCTGCAAAAGCTGAGAGAATCCCCACGTTATTTCTTTTTTAATCTTGCTGCTTGACAAATTACTGGCTGAGAACCTCTTTCAGATTTTCTACAAAGGGAGGTGTAATAACCCCTTTGTCCGTTATGATGGCCGATATGTAGCTGTTAGGTGTAACATCGAAGGCAGGGTTGGCCACCTCTATGCCTGGAGGGGCAATCCTGGTTCCTCCCATTATGGTTACCTCATCGTGGGAGCGCTCTTCTATTATGATGTGATCGCCGTTGTCTATGGAAAGATCGACGGTGGAATAAGGTGCTGCCACATAAAACGGGATACTGTGGGCATGTGAAAGCACTGCAACTGAATATGTGCCTATCTTGTTGGCAGCATCGCCGTTTGCGGCAATCCTGTCTGCTCCTACGATGACCCGCTGAATGACACCTTTTTTCATGAAGTAACCAGCCATGCTGTCTGTTATCAGGGTAAAAGGGATCCCTTCCTCCTTGAGCTCCCAGGATGTAAGGCGGGCTCCCTGAAGAAGCGGCCGTGTCTCGTCCACATAAACGTGAATCTTTTTACCGTTTCTGTGAGCTGAGCGCAGTACGCCCAGGGCGGTGCCATAACCGAAAGTGGCCAGACTTCCGGCGTTACAGTGAGTGAGCACGCCATTGCCGTCCTCAATCAGTTCAGCACCGAACTCACCGATGGAGCGGCACATTCGCTCGTCTTCATCGGCTATCAGCGCAGCCTCTTCCATCAGCGTCGCTCTGATATCTTCCGAACTGCCGTCTGTCTCCTGTGCTTTTTTCATGATCCGATCGAGAGCCCACATCAGGTTTACTGCTGTGGGCCTTGTGGCAGCAAGCGTATTTCGAGCTTCTTCAAGTTTCCTGATGAGGTTCTCACGCTCTCCCCTGCAGTCTGTGATAGAGAGTACCATTGCCATGGCTGCCGCTACGCCGATGGCTGGAGCTCCCCTTACAGCCAGTGTTTTTATTGCCGAGGCAACTTCGTGATAGTCTCTGCATTCCAGAAACTCAGTGGAGAGAGGAAGCTTCCTCTGATCCAGGATACGTACACACGATTTGCACCATTCAATTGTTTTCATTATTATCCTTTTCCAGTTATAATAACTTCTTCAGTTTTACCTTGTCTTCTTCATTGTTGTTAAGCTGTGTATATATGAAATTAATCAATGTCTTGATGTTATTATCATCAGGCCGCTTTTTCTCTATGAGCTTTGCGTATTCAATTGCTTTGGAGAATACCCCATTTGAAAAGTACAGTGATATGAGACTGACATATGGAGAGAGGTCATCAGGATTTTTCTTCACGAGCTTTTCTGCCAGTTCTTCCTGAGTTTTTAATTTTTCAATCGTTTCTGCGCCGAGGACTGTGAACTTTCTAGGCCCTTCTGTGCCCACTTTTTCTCTGTCTGTATCGCTGACAGTCCAGCTGTATTCTTTGCAGTGCTCAAGTGGACTCAGGTCCTCAGGATATTCCACAGTGATTATATTCCTGTCTTTATTTGTGATCTCTATGACGCGTTTATCACGAAAGTCTCTGGTGTTCCTTATTATCACATAGTTGATATTATCAAGAGGTAAACTTTCGGGTGAAAACCTGAATGTTGGAGTGACAGTATCGATCTTACTGCAGATTTCTTTTTCAGTATGCATACTCAAAGGAGAAAGGGGCAGAATCTTATATCCGCGAATTGCTTTGGCAGCCGGTTTCGACGAGGTGATGGGAATGGCAGCGATACAGTCTGTTCTTTTCTTAATGGGATTTATTTTTGTAATTTTATTACCTTTGAGGTTTTTCAGTGCTTTATCAGTTACCTGGACTCTGAAATCGCCGGAGATACTCTCAGTATGCCCGTCCTTATTGAATGAAACAGTCAATTTTGAGCCTGCCTTGCCTGCCAGAATACTGGCAGTTTCAACTTCCTGCAGCAATTCAGCATTTTTCCCGTTGATAGTAACGCTCCCTTTAAGATCGGTAATGATCCCCACCTTTGCACCTGCCCATACCTTCGTGGGGGATGCCACGAGGAGCAGGCTCATCATGAGAGCAATACAGATGCCTGTTACAACTATTCTGCTTTTTCTATTCATTCTGACCTCCTAGTCCCGGTCTTCTTACTTCATATACGGTAAGACGCTGGGTTTTACCTTTCACTTCCTGCGGCTCGAACGATCTGAATTCTGCGTTGACGATAATGTCTTTTACCTCCCTCCACGTATCCTCGCTGATTAATACAGTTGTTCCCAGCTTTTTATTCAACCCTTCTATCCTCGAAGTAAGATTTACATTATCGCCTACAGCGGCGTATTCTGTTCGATCGTGAGAGCCTACATTTCCTACTACCACTTCGCCGGTGTGTATGCCTATCTTTACCTCGAAGAAGCCCGGTGTTCCGGAGAGATTTCTGCTTTTCAGCTCGTTCAGCTTATCTACCATTTCAAGAGCGGTGTTGACTGCTCTCAATGCCTGATCACCCTGTTCGAGAGGTGCGCCGTACATGACCATGATCTCGTCACCGACAAACTGCTTTATCGTACCGTTGTATTTCAGGATTATGGCGTTCATTTCATCGAAGTAGCTGTTGAGGCAGCGCATCAGCTCTTCAGGAGAAAGCTTTTCTGATGTGGGGGTGAAGTTGTTTATATCAGAGAAAAGGATGGTGACCTTCTTTCTCACACCTCCCAGGGCCAGTTGGCTTGGATTGCTGAGCAGCGCCTCCATCACGTTTGTGGAGACGTAGCGGCCCATCAGCTTCCGTATTCTCTGCCGCTCCTGTTCCTCTGTGACGAATTTATAGAGATAGACTGTTGAAAAAGTAGAGACGAGCGCCAGAATAGGTATTGAAAGGTAGATCCATGTATTGAAGCATGTGAAGCATGCAAAAACCACTGCATAATAGAGCACGCCGAGAAGGATACAGAGCGCAAGCGCCCTGTAAGGTCGCGCATTGTAAGTAATAAAGCCGGTAAGGAGAGATATCAGGAGCACAATGGAAAGGTTGATCGGCCACTGCGCCACGATGAGATACCGGTTGTCCAGAATTGTGCTTATTATATGACCGTGAATCTCCACACCAGGCATCCAGTAATCAGATATTACCAACCCCCCTTTTTTGTCTGAAGAATCGGAAGTATCAAATAATCTGCTTACATTACTGGTTACAAAAGGCGTTTTAAAGACATCATTCTGAGAGAAATCTGTAAATCCTATCAATACGATTCTGCCGCTGAAGTTATTTTTAAAATAATCGTCCCGGCCGTTTTCTGCTTCTGCTAACACATCGCTGTAAGAATAGAAGATACCCTCATCCTTTTCAGGCGATACAGGCCTTCTGTAATTGATCCAGAGGCGCCCTTCATTGTCGACAGGGATCGGAGTTCCGTCTCTTTTAACTACTCTTCTGCCATCTTTACCGGTGAACTCTGAGCCGGTAAATTTCTCCACAATTCTCACAGCGAAAGAAGGGATCTCCTCGTCAACGCCTGCCTCCCTGAAGAAGGGATACTGATAGATCGCGGTTTTATCATCAAAAACACCCATGTCGGCAACACCAATATTATCCCAGCCTGCCGCCAGGGTTATCACATCTATTGATTTGTTCAGCTTTCCTTCAGCGTTTATTGTGGCAACCAGGACCACTTTTTTTGAAAGCATCTGAAGCGCCATTTCCCTGTCTTTTGACGCAATCGGCATCTTGTCGGCCATTTTATCCATCCATCCTGAGATGAGCGATCTTTCTATCCCCCTGTCTTTCAGCAGAGCATATAGATCATCGGTGAGGCGCTCCCGGCATTCTCTGTCTACAACCACTGCAAGTGCATCTTTCATTGTCAGATACTGAATCGCATCAATTCCGACGACTTTTGCGCCGTTCTTTACGAGCATCCTCACGACAGGCTCCAGGCGCTTGTTCCAGTATATCAGAGGGAGTCTGTCTTTTTGCAGCGTCTTTTCATCTATGCCGATGATGGAAATTGACGGGTTTAAAGGTTCCCTGTAGTTCATCAGAACTGCTCTGAACCTGTAATGTCCGTAAAGCAGCCAGCGCTCATAGTCTATTATCTTCAGATTAGCCACATGAATGCTCACCAGATAACAGAGCACACCCATGACGATGCTGATAAGAAGAATAGGCAGCATCGTCTTCAGTGCCTCCATCCCATTCGGATGGTGCTCTTTTATTGTTGACCGCGTCAAGCTGTTATCTGAATTGTTCTGCATGGCTGATTCGATATGACCTTGAAGTTGTTATAACAGAAAAACCGATCCGGATTGCAATAAAAGCTCCTCATATATAGAAGGAAGTATATCTCACAGGATCATCTGCAATAAACTATTCTACACCGCCATTATGTACCCTTCAGAGTTCGCTTCCATGCAGGAAAAAGCCATCAGCGATAGAAGATAACATCGAAGTGAAAGGGTGCGGAGGTGTGTTTATCCTTTCATGTGCTGCGATGAATAATAATCTGTCGCAATTTGATGAAATAGTGAACAGTTCCGGTTTTTTAGAGTATAATATTAATTGTATACATCCTGTCTTCGGAGGGGTTGAATGCACCACCATATGTGCGTGAAGTAAGGAGTGATAGAATGGTCGACAAAGCGAGTCATTCGCTTCAGAAGTACTCGACCCTTGTAAAGCTGAATCCAGATGATCCGGAAGCTCATTTTGGCCTGGCAATGGCACATGAAGAGTCAAATGACTATAATGAAGCCTACAAGGGATATGAACAGTGTATCCGCTTAAACAACAGACACGCTCGTGCCCGTCTTCACATAGGATTTCTCTTCGCAAGGGCAGATGAGCTTTCCAGGGCAATAGATGAGTGGCAGAAAGCATGGGATGTTGATTCCAATGTGATAAATTTCCTTAAAGACCCGACACACGCTGTTTTTTACAGGAGAAAGATAGATGAGTCTCTCAGTCAGTTTCAGAGACCCATTCTGGTCAGTCCTGACAACGCATATGCTCATTATCAGCTTGGACTTGCCTACAAATTCTTTGACAAGCCCGAACTGGCGCTCCAGAGCTTTAAAAAAGCCATTGATATCAATCCGAAGCTGTGGGAGGCATATGCCAAGGCCGGTGATGTCTATACAGCGCTCAATCAGAATAAATATGCTATCACCCAGTATCAGAAGGCAGTCTCTGTCAACCCTAAGTATCCTGATGCCTATCTGAATCTCGGGATTATTTACGAAAAAGAGAATATGATCGCACTTGCCGTAAAGCAGTATGAGCGGGCTCTTGAGCTCGATCCCGATGATTCGAGGATTTATTATGGTCTTGGGAGGGTATATTTCAAGCAGGGGAACTTCAAGCTTGCCATCAAGGCCTTCCAGAAGTCCATCGATTTTGATAAAAACAACCCTGAGGTGCATTTTAACCTTGCAAAGGCGTGCGAGGCAATCTACAGGCCGGATTTTGCCATCATGGAGTATGAGCGGTCTATCGAGCTGGACTCCAAATATGCGGAAGCTCACTATCAACTGGGCTTTCTCTGCCTCCAGATGGGAGAGACGAAAAAATCCATTGACAGTCTCGAGAACGCTCTCAAGATTAATCCTGCCGATCCATATGCCCACTATCACCTGGCCACGGCATATTCAAGATCAGGTAATCATGAAAAGGCAATTAATCATTTTTATCACGCCGCCTCACTGAATCCAAAGGATGCATATGCGTTTTACAACCTTGGGATAGAATACATTCAGACTGGAAATCACACCAAGGCCATTGATGAGCTGAAAAAGGCAATTGAGCTGTCGCCAAACGAGGCATCTTACTATTATCATCTGGCTGTTGCATATTCGAAGGGAAATGAAATAGATTCTGCGCTGGAAAACCTTAAAAAATCTATACAGTTGAAGCCTAATGAGGCATCAACGCACTTTGAGCTTGCCAACATATATCTCAGACTCAAGAGGATTGACGACGCTGTGATGGAGTACAGAACAGTGCTGGAAGTCGATCCCAAGTCTCTTGAGGCTCATTACAGGCTTGGTCTGGCTTTTGTAGAGATTGGTGAAGGTGATTATGCTTTTGAGGAGTTCCAGAAGGCGTTGAAAAACCAGCCTGATCACGCTCCATCGCTCCACGGCATGGGTATTATCTACCTGAGATTCAGAAACAACATTGAGCTTGCCACAGACTATCTCAATCAGGCAATAAAGGCAGATTCGGCCTATGCACCTGCACTCTGCGACAAGGGTGATGCACTTCTGTCTCAGGGCCGGATAAGTGAGGCGATATCCAATTACGAGAAAGCCTACGATATCTCACCCGGCGACAAAGACATCAAGATAAAATTTGCCAATGCATTGATGAGAGCTGGAAAAGTAAAAGAAGGGACTTCAATGTTCCATGAGCTCATCAACAGTGATCCGGAGAACGCTGAGATCCGCTTCATGTTCGGAAATGCATATGAAGAGATCAGTGAGATAAACCTTGCCATTGAACAGTATCAGAGAGCGGCAGCAATTCAAAGCCAGGATGCCGATTACCATCTGGCTCTCGCAAGGCTGTATCAGAAGCTTGAAAAGCTCGAGCTGGCAAAACAGGAGTACTATAATGTGATAAGGATAATTCCTGACCATCTGGAGGCACAGGATGCTCTGGCAGTGCTCTTTGGTGAAAAGAAAACACCGGCAGTGGAGGAAAAACCTCCGATTGCCGTGCCAGGAGAGAGGGAAAAACTGGAAGCCGAGCCTGTCAGGCCGGAACCTGTGAGGCCGATCGAGCCTATAGTGGAAGAGAAGCGCCCGTATGTTGAAGAAGAGAAAAAGCCGCCGGCAGAGCCTGTAATTGCAGAGCAATCAGCTGGTATGATGCCTGCTCTTGAAAGCGAGCTTTCCTTCAGCTTCGACGCCGCGATGATGCCAGATCTGAGCGATGGTCTGATCGAAAGCCCAGGCAACATAAGTGCAGAACGTGAGAAGGCAGAGCGCGAGACTGCAGAGCGCGAGAGAGCAGAGCGCGAGAGAGCAGAGCGCGAGAGAGCAGAGCGCGAGAGAGCAGAGCGCGAGAAGGCGGAGCGCGAGAAGGCGGAGCGTGAGAAGGCGGAGCGCGAGAAGGCGGAGCGCGAGAAGGCGGAGTGCGAGAAGGCGGAGCGTGAGAAGGCGGAGCGCGAGAAG